>UPTG01000079.1_pt1 | contig 80791 bp, 69 predicted proteins | sample 2160121 | NCBI WGS metagenome assembly UPTG01 (sample SAMN06266255, study PRJEB28933) | marine metagenome | isolation source: Columbia River Estuary | place: USA:Columbia River Estuary, USA | collected 2014-07-27 | reverse complement strand
CCGCGCGAATATCCGATCAAGTAAATGCGGTCACCGGGCCGGTAGCGCGAGGCCAACACGCCATAGGCACGGCGGATTTGTTCATTGATGCCGCGCCCCAATGCCACCTCGAGCGCCGAGGTCCAGTCGCGCCACTGGATACCTGGCTCATAATGGACGCAAGCTGCGCCGGTTTCGCAGACCAGATTGTAACTCAAGCCGGCATTTGTCTCATAGCCAGACGGTGTCAGCGCACACATGGTCCCATCGATAATAATAACATGGTTGCGCGGCATGCGCGCCGGGCCCCCATCGGGCTTTGGAGTTTTCTTGTACCGGCCAAGCCAGCGCTGGAAAATTTCATTCAGCCGCGATCGCATTGTGGTTTAGCATCTCCCATACGCGCTGAGGAGTGAACGGCATATCGGCCTGACGCACACCGTGATCCCAAAGGGCGTCTTGGACGGCATTGGCCACAGCAGCAAGCGCGCCCACGGTGCCTGCCTCGCCACAGCCTTTCATACCCATCGCATTTGCCGTCGACGGCACCGCTTCAGTATCAAAGCGCACCAGAGGGATATTATCGGCGCGCGGCATTGCATAATCCATAAAACTACCGGTCAGCAACTGACCCCTGTCGTCATACACCACATGCTCGGTAATTGCCTGACCGATGCCTTGGGCGACGCCACCATGCACCTGGCCTTCAGCCAGCATTGGATTGATCAGATTGCCAAAATCATCCACCACGCTGTAGCGCTCAACCGTCACAACTCCGGTATCGGGGTCGATCTCGACCTCGGCGACATGACCGCCGTTGGGATAGGATCGCGCCGGCAGCGTCGCCCGGGCCTGATGGCGCAAAAGATCAAGGCGGCCATCTTGTCGCGCCATCGCGGCGGCCTCAAGAAAGCTTGGCGTCAGGTTAGACCCCGCAGCGCGGAAAGTGTCGTCGTCAAAGCTGACCTGATCTTCAGCCACTCCCATTTTATCGGCCACATAAGGCGTAAAAGCTGCGATCATTTTCGCCACTGTGGCCAGGGTCGCATTGTTTTGAACGGTCACCGAACGCGATCCCCCGGTGCCGCCACCTGTGGCAATCAGATCGCTGTCGCCCTGCACCACGCCAATCCGGTCTGCTGGAACCCCGGTCTGATCCGACAGAAACTGGGCATAGACCGTTTCATGGCCCTGACCATTGGATTGTGTTCCGACAAAAATTGTCACCGTCGCATCCTCATTAAATCTTATATCCGCGCTTTCTTCAGGATCGCCGAGAATACTTTCAATATAGTAACACAATCCCTGCCCACGCAACTTACCTGCCGCAGCACTAAGCGCTCTGCGTTGCCTAAAACCGGCTTTATCCGAGGTCTGTTCAACACGGCTCAACAGCCTGTGAAAATCGCCCACGTCATAAGTTTCGCCGCTGACCGTAGTGTAGGGAAACGCCGCTGAGGGGATAAAATTGCGCCGCCGCAATTCCCATGGGTCCACGCCCAAGTCTCGGGCAGCACGGTCGACCAAACGCTCAAGCACATAAATCGCCTCAGGTCGCCCAGCGCCGCGATAGGCATCCACCTGCGTGGTGTTGGTATAAAACCCCTCAACCCGCAGCCAGGCCGCAGGAATATCATACACCCCGGTGAGCACCTTGGAAAACAACTCAGTTTGGATCGGCTGAGCATATTGCGAGTTATATGCCCCCATGTTGCACAGGCTGTGCACCCGATAGCCGGTCATCTTATAGTTGCTGTCAAAGGCCAGTTCGGCAGTCGAAACCAGATCGCGACCTGCATTGTCACTGAGCATCGCCTCGCTGCGATCCGACATCCAGCGCACCGGCCGGCCAAGCTGTATCGCGGCGTGAGCCACGACATAATATTCTGGATAGCTCATGGCCTTCATCCCGAACCCCCCACCCACATCGGGGTTGGTCACCCGCACCTGCTCGGGGGTGAGGCCCAGCATGTCAACAAGGCGGTTTTTTTGATTCCAAACCCCCTGCCCGTTGACAGATAAATGCAGACGGTTGCCATCCCATTCAGCAAAGCACCCGCGTGGCTCAAGCGCATTGACGATTACTCGATTGTCGTCGATGCGCAAACGCACCCGGTGCGCCGCCTTGTCAAACGCCGCCTCAGTGGCGTCTTTGGTGCCAAAGCCCCAATCAAAAGCCCGGTTCTCAGGTGCCTCATTGTGCAGCGGCTCGCCACCCGCCTGAAGGCTGAGGTGCACCGGCAATTCATCATAATCCACCATAATTTGTTCGGCGGCATCGCGCGCCAATTCGAGACTTTCGGCAATCACCACCGCCACCGCCTCCCCCGCAAAGCGCACGCGATCTTGCGCCAGTAGAGGCCGCATCGGCGCCGCTCCTTGACTGCCATCCAAATTGGGAACCGTGCTGGCCGTCATATCCAGCGCCACGCCTGCCGCGTGAAGGTCAGCAGCGGTTATCACCATGTGCACCCCGTCGCACGCGCAGGCCTCGGCCAGATCAAGCGCAACGATCCGCGCGTGCGCGACCGGGGCGCGCAACACATAGGCCACCAATGCGCTCGCGGGTGAAATATCGTCAACATAGGCGCCATGCCCCGTGAGAAAGCGCACATCCTCTGACCGAATGACCGATTGGCTCTTGCCGAATTTTTCCAAAACCATCCCCTGCATTGTGTTAAGTCACATCTAGCAGGACCCTCGCATCTGTCCAGATAGGATGTCGCAAACGGCCATAAAGCTGAAAGATAGATCGATGACAAACCGCCCGAATTTCTGAATGTACAGCTAGGATCTGTGCCAAAAGACACCCAGATTAAAAATCGGTGACCGCAACAATCTCACACCCGCCATAGCCATTAAAGGCAGTCGCAAGACTGAGAGAATATGCCCCTATTTCCGAAAACAGCAGATAATCGCCCTCTTGTATCGATTTTGGCAGATGGAGTGGCGACGGCAGCTTGTCGATACTATCACAAGTCGGGCCAAACACCGTGTAGGCGGCCGAAGGGCCGGCCAGTTTGCTGCCCGCGCGCCACGCTTGATAGCGCTGGGACACACCCAGATCGCGAAACTCGGATAAGAGACCATAAACGCCATCGTTCAAAAACACGGTTCGCAGGCCGCGCAAGGCCTTGATCTGGGTGGCCAGCGTAAAGGCAGAGGCCACCATGGCCCGTCCGGGTTCACAGACAAGCGCCGGTGATTTTTCGCCAAACAACGCTTTGACGCAATCGCTTATCTGGGTAAAGACGCGCTCCAGATCTGGCGCCTGACGGTCGCGCCAAACCGCAAAACCACCGCCCACATTCACCCTTTCAAGGTCAACTTCAGCCCGCTGTGACACCGCATGAGCCACCTCGATATACCGCACCCATGCCGCTGGATCGGTACATTGTGTGCCCGGATGAAAGGTCAGTGACGGGGTCAGACCGCGCTGTTTGACACGGCGCAAAAGCGCGACCACCTGTTCTGGACCAGCGCCAAATTTTTCGCCAAAATCATAGGCAGCGCCTGCAACCGGAATATGCAATCGCACTGCGATTTCGGTACCTGTTGGCAGCGCCCCTAATTTGTCCAACTCGGTCTGACTGTCCACCGCCCACGACTGCACCCCAAAACGTTTCGCTTCAGCAATCTCGACCAGAGATCGCACCGGGTTATGATAATGCAGGACCGCACTGGGCAGCGCCGCACGCACGGTTTGCATTTCAGCTGGCGAGGCCACATCAAAGGTGGTCAGCCCAGCCGAGGCAAGATTATCAAGCACCAGAGAACTGGCATTGGCTTTGACGGCATAAGTTACAAGACCGTCAAAACCCAACAAAAAGCGCTGGTAACTTTCATGCAGAACTTTTGGGGAAAAATACAACACCGGCCGGTCAGAATAGCTTTGCCAAAGATGCGCATGCAGCGAAGAGCTAATGGGAAGAGAGGAGTACATTCAACAGCCTTTTGGAACGTTAGCGTTATTGTAGCCTCCAGTATACGGTGGTTTTTGGTTGATATCACCGGCCAGATAATCCATTGTGATCGAAAGTATAGGCAAAATGACAACACTAACATGCAATTAGACGAAATTGATCAAGCGCTGATCGGGGCGTTAAGGACAAATGCACGGACGTCAGTTGCCCGTTTGGGCAAGCAGCTTGGCATTGCGCGCACCACGGTTCAGGCGCGTATTGACCGGCTGGAGGCCCGAGGTGTCATTGCGGGATATACCCTGCGTCTGGGTGCTGCAGGGCGCCCAGCCCTGCGCGCCACGGCATTGGTCGCAATAGAGCCCCGCGCCGCGGCAGAGGTGCTGATGCGGTTAAAATCGCTCAGCAATGTAATGGCCGTCCATACCACGTCGGGACGGTTTGACCTGCTGGTCCAGATCACCGCAGCCAGCACCGAGGAATTGGATTTGACGCTGGATTATATCGGTGGGGCCAAAGGCGTGAAAAGTTCTGAAAGCCTGATCCATCTCACCACCAAAATCAGCCGTGAAGCTTGAGCGCTTCACCGATGACAGACACTTTGATTGGCGCAATCAAGCCATGACCCGCTTCAACACAAACCCACTGGCATGCGACGTAAAAAATAGCCACCGTGGTCTCTTGGGCAGCACCGCGCCCAGATTACCAGCCTCAGCGCAACCGCTGCTCGGTTATCACATCAAAAAACAGTGCTTTTTTGTCCTCAAAACTGACGGAAACCTCAGTCCCCACGGGCAAGATTTCCTCAGCCCGCGTCTCGACCACCAACCGCTCCCCGGTCGGTGTTGACAGATACAGATAACAGACGCCACCCAGATGTTCACAAATTTCTACGGTCAATCCCGTGTCAGGGGTGGCCGCAGTACTCGCCGCAGTACTAGCCCCAGTACTGACACCAGTGTTGGCCGTCAAAATTTGGGGTCGCAAGCCAACCACAACAGGCAGGCCATCATCTTGAGCTATTGCAACCGGTGCCTCAATGGTCAGATCATTCAAGGCCGTAATCCGCACCCGTCCCTGTTCAACAACACCGTTCAGGAAATTCATTGCAGGCGACCCGATAAAGCCTGCCACAAATTTATTGGCAGGATCATTATACAAATCAACCGGCCGGCCAGACTGTTCAATCACCCCCGCACGCAGCACAACTATTTTATCAGCCAGCGTCATCGCCTCGACCTGATCATGGGTGACATAGACCATCGTAGCGCCAATCTCTTTGTGCAGGCGCGCAATCTCAACCCGCATATCAACGCGCAATTCGGCATCGAGATTTGACAATGGCTCATCAAATAAGAACACTTCGGGACCGCGGACAATCGCCCGCCCGATGGCCACCCGCTGCCGCTGGCCACCAGACAGAGCCTTGGGTTTGCGTTGCAAATAATCATCCAGCTGTAATATCCGGCTGGCTTCGGTCACTTTGGCGTTGATTTCGGCCTTGGGAACCCGGTTCATTTTCAGACCAAAGCCCATATTTTCAGCCACCGTCATATGTGGATAAAGCGCATAGGTCTGAAACACCATAGCCACGCCCCGGTCAACCGGATCGGCATGGGTGACGTCCCGCGCACCAATGCAAATCTGACCTTTGGTGGTCTCCTCCAGGCCTGCAATCATCCGCAGCAGCGTCGACTTACCGCAACCAGAAGGCCCGACAAAAACACAAAACTCGCCATCTTCCACGGTGAGGTTTACGCCATGGATCACCTCGGTCTCTCCGTAGGTCTTCACCAAATCGGTTAACTCTATAACTGACATTGATCCTCGCTCTCTGTCGGTTGCTACGGGAATGGGAATTGCCAATGTTCCGCAGCGCTTGAAATTTCCTGGGCTTGTTCATGCAAAATGGGCGCAAATTTATGCAGATCGGCAAGGGCGGCGCGCTGTGTCGAAGAGGTCAGCGACAAGCCGCCAATGGGTCGTCCTTTGTGCGAAAGGATTGGCACAGCGACGCAGATAATACCGGTCTCGTGTTCTTCGCGATCAAAGGCCATGCCCTGTTCTCGAATGATCGCCAGCTCATCGCTCAGAGCAGAGGCATTGGTGATCGTGTGGTGCGTATGCGCAAAATAACCCTGTTGCTGAATGGCCATTCTGCGCTGTTCGTCTGGCAAAAACGCCAGCATTGCCTTGCCAATGCCCGTGCAATATCCCGGGCCGGTTTTACCTGCTTGCGAAAACATTTCGATCGGATCGGCGGCGTTTCGTTTATCCAGATACAGCACCTGCCCATTGTCCAGCTGCGCCAAGTGAATGGTTTCGCCCAATCGTGCGGCAAGCGCATCCAAAAAAGGCCGCGCGATGGGCGCCAGCGAACTTTGCCGCCAGGCAGCATGTGCCAGAGTGACCAAGCGCAGCCCCAATGAATAGGTCTGCCGTTCCCGATCATACGACAGCATTTCTTGGCTTAACAATGTCTGCAGCAGGCGGTGCAACGTGGCTTTGGGATGGGGGGACCCTGCTAATAACTCAGTAAATCGCACCGGGCGTTTTTTTTCGGCAACCCGGTCTAAAAGCTCAAGCGCCTTTCCAACGGTTCCATCCGAGGTGGTTGCCTTATCCAAAACCGCTCCTCCCACTGCGCGTTTAAAAAACGCCCTGAAACAACTCCTTGACAATTCTAAAGGAAACAACTCATAGTTTCAATAGTCGGAAAAGAGTTCCATTAAATGGAACACAACAAGCAAACGACACCCAACGCCCTAATCAGGAGGAAACCCGTGTTATTCAATGTCAAAAAGACGGTTGTTGCCGCAACAACCTCGACCCTGCTCGCGACCGGCGCCTTTGCCGGCAGCCACGCTTTGTCGGGCGATCTGGTAATTTTTTCGGATATGTCAAATCCAGCGCCCCGTGCCGTGATGGAGGGAATGATTGATCGCTTTGGCGCAATGCACCCGAATCTCAATATCGACCTCACGGTGATCGATCGGGAAAATATGAAGACCCAGATCCTGAACTTTACGTCGGCCAACGCGCCTGATTTGACAAATTGGTACGCCGCCAACCGGATGATTCCCTTTGTAGATGCGGGCCTATTTGAAGACGTCAGCGATCTGTGGGCCGAAGACGAGTTCGTCAACAATCTGGCCTCGACCAAAGGCGCTTTGACCCTCGACGGCAAACAGTGGGGTATTCCCTATACCTATTACCAATGGGGCGTATATTACCGCGAGGATATCTTTAAAGAGCTGGGCCTGACCGAGCCAACCACATGGGCCGAAGAAAAAGCTAACTGTGGCAAGATCGTCGCCTCGGGCCGCGCCTGCTATACCATCGGCACAAAATACCTTTGGACTGCCGGTGGCTGGTTTGACTATGTCAACCTGCGAACCAACGGCTATGATTTCCACGTGCAATTGGCCAATGGCGAAATTGCGTGGACAGACCCACGGGTGCGCCAGACATTCGCAAACTGGCGCGAACTGATCGATATGGGCGCATTTGTTGAAAACCACCAAACCTATAGCTGGCAGGAATCGTTGCCCTTTATCGTCAATGGCGACGCTGCTGCTATCCTGATTGGGAACTTCGCAGTTGCGCCCCTGCGCGAAGCCGGTTTGAGCGATGATAAACTGGATTTCTACCAGTTTGTTTCGATCAACCCCGATGTTGCAATGGCCGAGGATGCACCAACCGACACGTTCCATATCCCCAGCTTGGCAAAAAATAAAGAGAACGCAAAAGAATTCATGCGCTTTGTGGTCTCGGCTGAAAACCAAACCCTGATCAATGCCGGCAACGCGCTGGGTCAGTTACCGATCAACGCGCAGTCTGCCGTTGATGATGATGAATTCCTGAACCAAGGTTTTGCGATGCTCAGCACAAATTCTCCAGGTGGTGTCGCACAGTTCTTCGATCGCGATTTCCCGGCTGAAATGGCGGGAATCGGCATGGAAGGCCTGCAAGAGTTTATGGTATTCCCAGACAATCTTGAAGATATTCTTAACCGTCTGGAAACTGCACGGGCAGACATCTATTAATCTGCACACACAATCTTGGGGCATCGAAAGAAGCCCCAAGACCAAGTCTGTTCATGCGAGGTGACCATCGCACCTCAGAGGGATAACGGTTGAGCGCCACAACGCAACACATCAAAGCCAAACCGCTTTGGAACAAGCAAAAACTGATGCCTTGGCTATTTCTCATGCCCGGCATTCTGTTTTTTGCGATTTACGTTATTTTTCCGATTTTTCAAAGTTTCAATATCTCGTTCTACAAATGGAGCGGTCTGGGCGAGCCCAAATATATTGGCCTTAAAAACTATGTAAAACTGTTCGGCGACCGGGCCTTTGAGATTTCTTTGTGGAACAATCTAAAATGGCTGGTTCTGTATTTGCTGGCGATCCCGACGGGGCTGGCCATCGCGTTATTTCTCAACCAGACCGTGACCGGGATCCGGCTTTATAAATCATTGTTTTTCTTTCCGTTTGTGATCAGTCAGGTCGTAGTCGGATTGGTGTTTACATGGTTTTACGACCCAACATTTGGCCTGCTCAACACGATCCTTACCTCTCTGGGCTTTGCCCCTCTCAACGTCTTGGGGGACCCAACGCTTGTCACTTATGGGATTATCCTTGCGGGGCTATGGCCACAGACCGCTTATTGCATGATCTTATATCTGACTGGGTTGAACACAGTCGATCCCGACCAGGTGGAAGCCGCCCGCCTCGATGGGGCCAAAGGACTGAGAATGCTGTGGTATATCATCCTACCTCAATTGCGACCCGCGACATTTATTGCCTTTGTCGTTACGGTTATCGGGGCTTTACGCAGTTTTGATCTGGTATCGATCATGACCAACGGCGGCCCGTTCGGCAGCTCGCGTGTTCTGTCGTTTTATATGTTTGAAAAAGCCCTGTCGGAATATGGTTTTAGAATGGGCTACGGGGCGGCGATTGCCGTGGTGCTGTTTGCGATCATGATGGTGTTTATCGTCTATTTCCTCCGGGCGATGTACAAACAAGAGAGCGAGCCGAGATAGTGTTTCCCAAACCGATACATCGCAGCGCTGCACATTGGCAGGTTTTCTATCAGGGTATGCTGCCACTGGTGATGATCTTGTGGTTACTGCCACTTATTGCAGTGGCCATATTTTCAATCAAACCGGCAGTGGATTTCACCAACGGAAATTACTGGGGTTGGCCCTCGTCTTTCGAGGCAGTCGAGAATTATGGCAAAGTGTTTTTCGCCTCCGATATGCCGCAATATCTGCTGAACTCAATCTATATTACCATTCCAACGGTGATCGGCGCAGTGGCTTTGTCGTGCATGACCGGCTTTGCGCTGGGAGTGTATAAATTCAAAGGCAATCTGCTGATTTTCTTTTTCTTTGTCGCCGGTAATTTTGTGCCTTTTCAGATCCTGATGGTGCCCGTGCGCACTCTGACCCTCGACATGGGGTTATACAACACCAAAACCGGTTTGGTACTATTCCACATCGCGTTTCAAACCGGGTTTTGCACCCTGTTCATGCGCAACTTTATCCGCGCCTTGCCGTTTGAGCTGGTCGAAGCGGCCCGCGTTGAGGGCGTGGCGGAGTGGCGGATTTTCTGGTTCGTGGTTCTGCCCTTGGTCAGGCCCGCGATCGCCGCCCTTTCAGTTCTGGTCTTTACCTTCATCTGGAACGATTACTTTTGGGCAATTGTGCTGACCCAAGGGGTGGAAAACACCCCCGTGACCTCGGGTATAACCAGTTTCAACGGCCAGTACCGGGCCGCCTATCATCTGATGAGTGCCGGCTCGATCGTTGCCGCCCTGCCACCGGTGATGATGTTCTTTGCAATGCAAAAACACTTTATCGCCGGCCTGACACTCGGCTCGGTAAAATAAGGACCAAACCCATGACACCCAAAATTGCTTTCATTGGTGCCGGGTCGACGGTTTTCATGAAAAATATTATTGGTGATTGTCTGCATTTTCCAAGATTATCTTCGGCGCAATTCGCCTTGATGGATATTGATCCCATGCGGCTCGAAGACTCGCGACTTGTGGCCACAAAAATGATTGACGCGATGGGGGCAAAAGCGCAGGTCGCCACTTACCGATCACAACGTGCGGCTCTTGAGGGGGCTGATTTCGTCATTGTTGCGTTCCAAATTGGCGGATATAAACCTTGCACCACCACCGATTTTGATCTGCCCAAAAGCTATGGTTTGGATCAAACCATAGCCGACACATTGGGTATTGGCGGCATTATGCGCGGCCTGCGCACTGTGCCCCACTTGTGGTCGGTCTGCGAAGATATGCGCGCGGTCTGCCCCGATGCGACCTTGCTGCAATATGTAAATCCGATGGCGATCAACACCTGGGCGATCAGCGCGCGCTTTCCCGACATCAAACAGGTAGGCCTGTGCCATTCGGTCCAAGGCACTGCCGAGGAACTGGCCCGCGATCTGGACCTTGCTGTCGAAGATCTGCGCTATCGCGCCGCCGGCATCAACCATATGGCGTTTTATCTGGATCTTTCTGCCAAACAGAAAGATGGATCGTATGGCAATCTCTATCCCGCCCTACAACGGGGCTATCACACGGGTCGCTTGCCAAGCACCACTGGCAACAATCCACGCTGCCATAATTATGTGCGCTACGAGGTGATGAAACAATTTGGGTATTTCGTCACAGAATCCTCCGAGCATTTCGCCGAATACGTGCCATGGTTCATTAAATCTCACCGTCCTGATTTGATTGACACCTTCAAAATTCCTCTCGATGAGTATCCAAAGCGCTGTGAAGAACAAATCGCCGATTGGGGCCAGCAGGCCAAAGCCTATCGTGACACCGAGCAGATCAAGGTTACCCAAAGCCACGAATATGCCGCGCAAATCATGAATGCGCTGCAGGGCGGCACGGCGTGCACCATCTATGGCAATATGGCCAACAAAGGCCTGATCCCACAATTACCAGAAGGTGCCGCCGTTGAGGTCCCATGCCGCGTCGATGGAAAAGGCCTACACCCGGAACCTGTCCATGACATTCCACCACAGCTGATTGCGATGATGCGGACCAATGTCAATGTGCAGGAGTTGACGGTTCAAGCGTTGCTTATGGAAAATCGCGACCATATCTATCACGCCGCGATGCTGGATCCGCGCACAGCCGCAGAGTTGGATCTGGGTCAAATCCGCCGCCTTGTCGACGATTTATTAACCGCCCATGAGAAGTGGTTGCCACAGTGGCTCAACACTGCAACAGCCGCATGACGCTATATTTTTACTGCCCTGAAACGCCCCATGCCGCCCCGGCCCGCATTCGAAAGGTACCCGCCACATGACACCCACAGCTTCTTTTCAAGATCTCAAAGACGCCAGCGTCTTCATTACCGGGGGGGGCTCTGGCATCGGTGCCGCGCTCACTGAAGGTTTTTTGCAGCAAGGCGCCCGCGTCGCCTTTGTCCAACGCTCGGATGCCGCTGACTTTTGCGACCGGATGGATGAAACTTACGGTCAAAGACCGCTGTATATCCCCTGCGACATCACCGATACCAGCGCCCTGCAGGCCGCCATCGCACAGGCTGCCACAGCCCATGGGACAGTGACTGTTTTGGTCAACAACGCGGCCAATGATGTGCGCCACAGCACCCAAGAGGTCACCGAAGCCTTTTGGGATCAAACCCAGGCGATCAATCTCAAGGCATATTTCTTTGCCTGCCAGGCGGTAATTAAAGGCATGCAGGCCAATGGCGGGGGCGCGATCATCAATTTTTCCTCGATCAGCTATATGATGGGCAACGCTGGCTATCCCAGCTATACAACGGCGAACGCCGGCATCACCGGACTGACACGATCTATGGCGCGTGAATTTGGCCGCGACCGGATACGGGTCAACACCATTGCACCGGGTTGGGTTCTGACGGAAAAACAAAAAGAACTTTGGGTCACGCCCGAAGCCCTTGCCGCGCATGTCGCCCGCCAATGCCTGACCGATACGCTTGAGCCTGCGGATATCGTTCCGACCGTTTTATTTCTGGCCTCGTCGGCGAGTAAAATGGTAACAAGTCAACTCTGGGCCGTCGATGGCGGGGTTGTGGTGAGCGGATGACCGGCTCACAAACCGGCTCGCATATCGGCCCGGCGCATTGGGCCGCCGTTGACTGGGGCACCACACATCTGCGGCTTTGGCTACTTGATCACAATCATAACATGATCCGTCAGACCGAAACCGAACGGGGTATGTTACAGCTGCAATCGACCGAATATGAAGCCACCTTACTGGATCTCTTGTCACAGGACTTGCAACCCAAGCATCCCATGGATGTCATATGCTGCGGCATGGTCGGCTCTCGGCAGGGCTGGCAAGAAGCGCCCTATGCCCCCTGCCCGACACTGCCACCAAGTGGTGAACGTGCAAGCCGAGTTACCACAAAAGATCCGCGCATCGAGGTTTATCTTTTGCCGGGGATCAAACAGATATCCCCCCCAGATGTCATGCGTGGCGAAGAGACCCAGATCGCCGGGTTTCTAAGCAGAAACCCTCAGTATGACGGGGTGCTATGCCTGCCTGGCACCCACAGCAAATGGGTGCATATCAGCGCCGGTGAAGTGGTTAGTTTTCAGACCTTTATGACCGGAGAACTGTTCGCCCTGCTGTGCAAGGAATCGGTGCTGCGCCACAATGTTGGTGCAACTGGCTGGAACGATGAGATGTTCACAAACGCCATTGATGATGCCATCAGCCGGCCCACAGCTATCGCGGCACAGCTGTTTACCCTGCGCGCCCAATCCTTAATCGCGACCCTGCCGCCCGAGGCGGCGCGCGCGCGGCTTTCAGGATTGCTAATCGGTCTGGAACTGGCGGCGGCGCGACCCTATTGGCTGGGCACGCAGGTGGCGGTGCTGGGCGACACAGAGGTCGCACAGGCCTATTGCAGAGCCCTGACAGCACAGGGAAGCCCTGTCAAAATGACCGCCACCGAACAGATGACCCTGGACGGGCTAAAATCCGCATATAACACCATTCAGGAGCTGACAAAATGAGCCGAGACATTATTGCAATTTTGCGTGGTATCACTCCCGATGAGGTGCTGGCTGTCACAGCCGCGCTGGTTGCCGCAGGGATCGACAAAATAGAAGTGCCGCTGAACTCACCCCAGCCTCTGGACAGTATCGCCGCAATGGCCAAAGCGTTTGGAGATCGAGCCCTCATTGGCGCCGGCACAGTGCTGTCGCCCCAAGACGTTGACGCCGTGGCACAGGCCGGCGGCAAAATGATCGTATCCCCCGATTGCAACCTCGCGGTGATCACCGCCACCAAGGCCGCCGGACTGCAGTCCTTTCCTGGGGTTCTGACGCCTTCGGAATGCTTTGCGGCACTGCGCGCCGGCGCCGACGGATTGAAAGTGTTCCCGTCCTTCCTTTTGGGGCCAAGGGGGCTTGCCGCCTTGCGCGCCGTGCTGCCCCCCGAAACACGCGTCTATGCCGTCGGCGGAGTGGGCCCGGAAAGTTTCAAAACATGGCACGATGCCGGGGTCACCGGCTTTGGTATCGGCACCGGGCTTTATACACCCGGTATGGCCATCCAGACCGTTGCCGCCAAGGCCCGCGATCTGGTCGCAGCCTATGACAGAATGGGGGGCGCATGACCGTCACTATCTTCAGCGATACCAAATGCAAATTGGGTGAGGGCCCGCTTTGGCACCCCGAACGGCAACAGCTGTTCTGGTTTGATATTCTCGCCAAGCGCCTGATCACCCGCTTGGGTGACACGGAACACTATTGGCAGTTTGACGAGCACGTCTCAGCCGCCGGTTGGATTGACCACGACAGGCTGCTGATTGCCTCGGAAACCCGATTGTTCAGCTTTAATCTGGTCACCCAGGTCCAGCAAACCGTGGTTGCACTCGAGGCCAAGGACCTGCGCACCCGATCAAATGACGGACGCGCTGACCCTTGGGGTGGGTTCTGGATCGGCACCATGGGCAAACAGGCGGAAGCAGGCCTCGGCGTGATATACCGCTATTATCAAGGCATGTTGCGCCCACTTTACAGGGCGATCTCAATCAGCAACGCGATCTGTTTTTCGCCCAACCGCAAATACGCCTATTTTGCCGATACCGCCACACAGACGATTCTGCGTCAGCCGCTGTCGCGCGATGACGGCTGGCCTGAGGGCGACCCAGAGCTTTGGCTGGATCTCTCCGCCGAGGACAGATATCCCGACGGCGCCGTGGTCGATACCGAAGGCTGCGTTTGGAACGCACAATGGGGATCATCACGGATAGCGCGCTACGCACCAGACGGTCAGTTTTTATCTGCAATCAACTTTCCCACCAGTCAAATGTCCTGTCCTGCATTTGGCGGTGACAGGATGCAGACCCTGTACGCCACCTCGGCCGCTGTGGGATTGAATGACCGTGAGCCCCAAGCGGGGCAAAGTTTTGCCTGCGATACGCCCTATACTGGCCAACCAGAGCATCGAGTGATCTTATGACCGCCCACCCGCGCAGTCTTGGTTGCTGTTATTACCCCGAACACTGGCCGCCAGAAATCTGGCAATGCGATGCGGAGAAAATGGTCAAAGCCGGGCTTACTTGGGTGCGTATCGGTGAATTCGCCTGGAGCCGTCTCGAGCCACAACCCGGGCAGTATAACTGGGGCTGGCTCGATCGTGCCATCGACATTTTGGGCAGTGCCGGCCTGAAGGTTGTGCTCGGCACGCCCACGGCAACCCCGCCCCGCTGGATTGTCGATCAAAACCCGGACATACTGGCCCTAGACATTGATGGTCGTCCCCGCAAATTTGGCGCCCGTAGACACTATTGTTTCAGCCATATCGGCTACCGCCAGCACTGCGCACGTATCGTGACAGAACTGGCCGCCCGCTATGGAGAAAACCCTTATGTTGCTGCATGGCAAACCGATAATGAATACGGCTGCCACGACACCACGATCAGTTATTCTGCTGCCGCCCGGAGCGCGTTTCAAACATGGTTGCGCAACCGCTATCCCGGGACTGACCATGCCAGCAATGATGGCGATATCACCGCGTTGAACACCGCTTGGGGTAATGTGTTCTGGTCAATGGAGTATGACAATTTTGAGCAGATCGATCTACCCAATCTGACCGTGACCGAGGCCAACCCCAGCCATCATCTTGATTTCAGACGGTTTACATCAGAACAGGTTGTCAGCTTTAACAAATTACAAACGGATATCATCCGACGCCGGTCCCCGGCGCCGATCGCCCATAATTACATGGGACGGATCACTGATTTTGACCATTTTGATGTGGGGGCCGATCTCGATATTGCCAGTTGGGACAGCTATCCTCTGGGCTTTCTCGAGGATCGCATCACCGCGACAGAAGCCTATAAGAAAAAATTTGCCCGTCAGGGCGACCCCGACTTTCAAGCCTTTCACCACGATCTTTACCGCGCTGTTGGGCGGGGACGCTGGTGGGTGATGGAACAACAACCCGGGCCGGTCAACTGGGCACCTTATAACCCTGCACCCCTGCCTGGCATGGTTCGCCTTTGGACGTGGGAAGCCTTTGCCCACGGTGCCGAAACCGTGTGCTATTTCCGCTGGCGTCAAGTGCCGTTTGCCCAAGAACAATTGCACAGCGGCTTGCTGAACCCCGACAGCTCTGAGGCCCCCGGTCTCGCCGAGGCCCGCCGCGTTGCCGACGAGATTGCCAAAGCCCCAGCCGCAGATTTTTGCAAAGCGCCTGTGGCGATTGTTTTTGATTATGACGCCGATTTCAGTTGGTCGATCCAGCCCCACGGTCAGAATATGCGCTATTTCGATCTGGTCTTTGAGAGCTATCGCGCCGCGCGGGCGCTGGGGCTTTCAGTCGATATTGTGCCGCCCGATACCCGCGACTTGTCAGACTATAAACTGATCATGGCCCCCGGCATGATACATATGCCCAAATCTCTAAAGGCTGATCTCGCCAGCTGCGGCGCGGCAGTGATCATCGGCCCGCGCAGTGCCTGCCGTACCGAAAATATGCAGATCACCTTGCCTTTGCCGCCCGACCTGCCGGGATTTGACACCACCGTCACTCAGGTGGAAAGCCTGCGCCCCGATATGGGGATTGCGCTGGAAAAGGGGGGATGTTTCCAGCATTATTTCGAGCGGCTTACCGGCACAGCCGAGGTGACCGAACGCACATGCCAAGGGCAACCAGCGATGATGCGCAAGGGGCGCGTGCAATATCTGGCAGGCTGGCCAGACCCGCAGGCTTTTCAGCGCATTTTGGCCGCCACCTGCACGGAGGCAGAGATTGTCACCCAAAATCTGCCCGAGGGACTGCGCCTGCGCGAGACCGCGACAGAAAGGTTCTGGTTTAATTATACCGCCGAAACACAAATATACGACGGCAAGACATTTGCGCCGGCATCAGTTCTGCGAGAGCGCTTGGCGGCCACGCCCAACCAATAGGCGTAATACATTATCTACGGTCGAGCCGGAAATGGGCATTGCGAACCGCATAACAGCGCATAAATTGTCGTGACAGGCTTTCCCTTTGTGGCCGCCTCGGCTATCCACGCGACAACAGCTGATCACAGGAACCCAAGCCATGGCACTCGAGAAAACTTTTGATGCGGCGCAGGCCGAAAACCGGCTCTATGAGGCATGGGAGACATCCGGCAGCTTTACCGCCGGGGCCAATGCATCGCGCCCCGAGACCTTTTGTATCATGATCCCACCACCCAATGTCACGGGGGCGCTGCATGTAGGTCATGCGTTCAACAACACGCTGCAGGATGTGTTGACCCGCTGGCACCGAATGCGCGGCTTTGACACCCTGTGGCAACCGGGCCAGGATCACGCCGGCATCGCAACCCAATTACAGGTCGAAAAAATGTTGGCCGGCCAGGGTCAGCCGGGGCGCCGCGATCTGGGCCGCGAGAAGTTTCTTGCAAAAATCTGGGAATGGAAAGGCCAGTACGGCGGCACCATTGTTAACCAGTTAAAGCGGCTTGGGGCCTCCTGCGACTGGTCACGCAACGCCTTTACCATGGCTGGTGCCCCAGGCGATCCACGCACAGGCCACGAAAACAGCGCGAATTTCCATGATGCAGTGCTCAAGGTGTTTGTTGATATGTACAACAAGGGTCTGATCTATCGCGGCAAGCGACTGGTCAACTGGGACCCGCATTTTGAGACCGCTATCTCAGATCTTGAGGTCGAGAATACCGAAGTTGACGGCCATATGTGGCATTTCAAATACCCCCTCGCGGGGGGGGAGAGCTATACCTATATCGAAAAAGATGCCGACGGAAATATCACGCTCGAAGAGACCCGTGATTACATCTCTATCGCCACCACGCGCCCCGAAACCATGCTGGGGGATGGCGCGGTTGCGGTGCACCCCGATGATCTGCGCTATGCGCCAATTGTTGGCAAACTGTGCGAGATTCCGGTTGGCCCAAAAGAACACCGCCGCTTGATCCCGATCATCACCGATGACTATCCCGACCCCGATTTCGGCTCGGGTGCGGTGAAAATCACCGGCGCGCATGACTTCAACGACTATCAGGTGGCCAAGCGTGGCGGCATCCCGATGTACCGCTTGATGGATACCCGTGGGGTGCTGCGTGGGGATGGCGCGTCCTATGCTGATGAGGTTGCCAAAGCCCAAAGTTATGCGCAGGGGGCGCCGTTCACCGAGGCCGAGGTCGATGCCATCAACATGGTGCCCGAGGCCTATCGCAACCTTGACCGGTTCGAGGCCCGCACCCAGATCATCGCCGATATCACCGCCGAGGGGCTGGCGGTGATGACCACGGTTACGCACGCCGACAAAGAGACCGGTGAAGACATCACCGAAACCGTGCCTTATGTTGAAAACAAACCGATCATGCAGCCCTTTGGCGACCGCTCGGGCGTGGTGATCGAGCCTATGCTTACCGATCAATGGTTTGTTGAGACCACAAAAATCGTTGGTCCTGCGCTGCAGGCCGTGCGCGAGGGCCGGACCAAAATCATCCCCGAGAGCGGTGAAAAAGTCTATTACCACTGGCTGGAAAATATCGAGCCGTGGTGCATCTCGCGCCAGCTGTGGTGGGGGCATCAAATCCCGGTTTGGTTTGACGCCAATGGCAATCAATATTGCGCCGCATCCGAAGCCGAAGCGCAGGCACAGGCCGGGGTCGGTGTAAAGCTGACGCGGGATCCTGATGTGCTGGACACATGGTTTTCATCAGGCCTATGGCCGATCGGCACGCTGGGCTGGCCCGACCAGACCGACGCGCTGGAAAAATATTTCCCGACCGATGTTCTGATCACGGGACAGGATATTTTGTTTTTCTGGGTGGCACGAATGATGATGATGCAGCAGGCTGTTGTCGACAAAGACCCGTTTCACACCGTTTATCTGCACCAGCTGGTGCGCGACGAAAAAGGTCACAAGATGTCCAAGACCAAGGGCAACGTGATTGATCCACTTGAGATTGTCGACGAATTTGGTGCCGATGCGCTGCGTTTTACCATGACGCAAATGGCGGCCATTGGCGGCGTGCTGAAACTGTCGGTCGATCGGATCAAGGGCTATCGCAATTTTGGCACCAAGCTGTGGAACGCAGCGCGGTTTGCGGAAATGAACCACGCCTTTGGCGGCGACGGACGCATCCCTGCCGCACAGGCCACCGTCAACCGCTGGATTATTGGCGAAACCGCTAAAGTCCGCGAAGAGGTTGATGCGGCCCTTGCGGCCTATCGTTTCAACGATGCAGCCAATGCGCTGTATGTGTTTGTCTGGGGCAAGGTTTGCGACTGGTATGTCGAGTTTTCAAAACCGCTGTTGTCGGGCGAAGACGCCGCCACCAAAGCTGAAACCCAAGCCACAATGGCCTGGGTGATCGACCAATGCCTGCTGATGCTGCATCCAATCATGCCCTTCATCACCGAAGAACTGTGGGGCAGCAGCGGTGCGCGCGACAAAATGCTGGTACATGGCGACTGGCCGACTTACGGTGCCGAGTTGATCGACGCCGAGGCCGACCGCGAAATGAACTGGGTCATCGGCCTGATCGATGATATTCGCAGCGCCCGGCAACAGATGCATGTGCCGGCGGGACTGAAAATTCCGATGTTGGTATCGGGTTGGGATGACGCCGGCAAAGGCGCGTGGGCGCGCAATGAGGCCCTGATCAAGAAACTGGCACGGGTCGAAAGCTTGACCGAGGTTGACGCCTTTCCTAAAGGCTGTATCAGCATCGCGGTGGCTGGTGGCAGCTTTGCCCTGCCCTTAGCCGATATCATTGATGTGGGCGCGGAAAAGGCGCGGCTTGAGAAAACCTTACAAAAGCTGACCAAAGAACTGGGCGGCCTGCGCGGACGTTTGAAGAACCCGAAATTCGTCGATAGCGCCCCAGCCGAAGTTGTGGCCGAAACCCGGACCAATCTTGTTGAGCGCGAGGGCGAAGAGACGGCGTTGAACGCGGCGCTCGCGCGCCTCAACGAATTGGGCTGACACATATCAGACAAGAGGTGCCTCCCCGCCTCTTGTCACCCCTCTAGCGACGATGGGACGTTAGCGGGGGCTCAAAAGCAGGCGCAGTCCCAAGGCCGCCATGACACCCGCAGCACATCGATCAAACAGCTGTTTGGCCTTGAGATAGCGGCGGGTCACGGCGGGTCGGCTGACAAGCCACGTCAGGCAAAAATAAAACACCCATTCAAGCGCCAGATGATTGCCAACGATAAATGCTTTTTCTGCCAATCCCAGATTGGGCGGAAAGACCACAATCAGCACAACCGCGGCGAACATAACCGATTTTGGATTGGTCAGGTTGATCAAAACGCCGTGCACAAAATGCGACCGTAACACCGTCAGCGACCAAATGCGCTTGGAACCCCCTATGGCCCCTTCGGTGGGCGATATTTGCCGGACAGTACCTTGGTGGGCGGTATCGTGGTGGGGGTCTGAAAAGGGCAAAACAGGGTCGGCGGCCTGTTTCCAGAGACGCCACGCCAAATACATCAAATACAGTGCGCCAACGATCTTTACCGCACTATAGGCCCATGGAAACAGATGAAAAACACCCTCTAACCCCGCCAGTGCCGCCAGCGTCCAGAAAGCGGCGGCAACGCCTTGACCCGCCCCTTGGGCCAGACCAGCTGATTTTCCGCAGCTCACCCCCGTGCGCAGTACGAGCAAAAAAGCAGGTCCGGGGCTCATAAGCGCAATTAAAAGTGCGGCGTTGAAAGCCAAAATATGGTCAATTTGCATGACTACACCCTTAAATAGGAGTGGTTTGCGCCTGGCAACGGCAGCGGATCAAGTAAAATAACAGATTTGACCGGACAGAGACATGGGGTATTTCAAACCTGACCAAAAAGTAGGCAGGGTTTGGTTACCCCGCCCTTTCAGCAGCTTTAAAATGCGGTATACCGCTACGCGCTACCGCTAAAGCGCTGCGTAGATCGCCGCAACCTTGGCCACCGCCGCCTCTGGCGTCATTTCTTCGCTCACGCCACTGCGCCGCGAGGTCACCTCGACCACACCGTTTTTCAACCCCCGCGGGCCAACAGTGATGCGCCACGGCAGCCCGATAAGATCCATGGTTGCAAACTTACCGCCAGCACGTTCCTTGCGGTCGTCATACAGCGGCTCAAGCCCGGCGTTGGTCAAAGCGGAATATAGCCCATCACAGGCAGCATCCGCCGCCGCGTCGCGCTGTTTAAGATTAACGATACCACAGTGAAAGGGCGTGACACCTTCGGGCCAGATAATCCCCTTGTCGTCATGGCTCGCCTCGATGATCGCCCCCAGCAGGCGCGAGACACCAATGCCGTGGCTGCCCATATGGACAGGTGTCTTGCCGCCCTGGCCATCATCCACTGTTGCGTTCAGCGCTTCTGAATACTTGGTGCCGAAGTAGAATATCTGACCGACTTCGATGCCGCGCGCGACGCGGCGACGCTCCTCGGGGATCTGGTTGAACAGCGCTTCGTCGTGGGTCTCATCTGTGCGGGCGTATTTGGTTGTGAACTCTTCAAGCACCCCTTGGCATTGCGCAACGCTGTCGTAATCGATCGCACGGTCGCCAAAAGTCAGATCGGTCACCGCGCTGTCATAGAACACCTCGGATTCGCCGGTTTCGGCCAGCACAAGGAATTCATGGGTGTTGTCGCCGCCCATCGCGCCACTGTCAGCCCGCATGGGAATCGCTTGCAGGCCCATCCGCTCATAAGTGCGCAGATAGCTGACCAGATGGCGATTATAGGCATGCAATGCAGCCTCTTTTGTCAGATCGAAATTATAGCCGTCTTTCATGTAGAATTCGCGCCCGCGCATGACGCCAAACCGAGGCCGGATCTCATCGCGGAACTTCCACTGGATTTGATAGAGCGTCAAAGGCAGGTCTTTATAGCTGCCGACATGGGCCCGGAAGATGTCCGTGATCAACTCTTCGGCGGTCGGGGTGAACAGCATGTCGCGGTCGTGGCGGTCCTTGATCCGCAGCATTTCGTCGCCAAACGCATCATAGCGGCCACTTTCGCGCCACAGATCCGCGGATTGGATGGTCGGCATCAGCATCGGCATGTGGCCTGCACGCTGTTGCTCCTCGTGGACGATATCTTCGATCTTCTTCAGAACTTTAAAGCCCATCGGCAGCCACGAATAGATCCCGGCGCTGGATTGCTTAATCATCCCCGCACGCAGCATCAACCGGTGGCTGACAATCTGCGCATCGACGGGGTTTTCTTTCAACACGGGCATAAAGTAGCGGGACAGGCGCATGCGGCCTCCTTGCAGGCTGGAAACAATTGCCTGCTTTATGGCTGAGACAGCACAGCGATGGCAAGCGCTGTCTTGTCCGAGCCTGTTGGTTGCGGGTAAAAGTTTTTCTATGTTGGTGCGGTCGGGGGAACCGAGTGGGATTGTGGCCCGAACAGAGCCTTCCAACAAGCCGCAGCTCAGGGCGGATTTAAGCCCATTTTGACTTTGGCTGCGCAACGCCCAGACGGACAATCATCGTCTGTATCTCAACTATACAAGAGCATTCACATTAAGCTAAAATGGAGCGACGGAGATCTCGGGGTTTATCCACTCCATGGAAAATCAATCTCTAGGGCTCCGTATATGTTGGAATTCAACTGTGAAATAGGAGGCCACGAATGACCCGTAGCAATATGCCATGACCGTACCCTTTGTACCGTCCGGCATCGACCACATCGTCATTTGGGTTGGCGATCTTGAAAAAGCACGGGAGTGGTATCAGACGGTTTTAGGATGTCGTCCGGGATACGACTATCCTGATCTTGCGATGACCCATCTGTGGTATGGCCCGGTTCTGATTGGTCTGTGGGATGTCAAAGATCCGCGGTCCAGTTATGCCAGACCACCGTCACAAGAGGGTGAAAACATGCACCATATCGCATTTGCATGGCTGGGTGCGGCAGAGGCAGATGTTTGCCGTCATTTGCAATCTCACGGTATCAAAATCCTAAAACAACTGCGTCAGGTCGGCAGCCGTGGATTTGGCTTAGCGGTATATTTTAAAGACCCTTGGGGCAACCTGATCGAACTAAAGGGCCCGGCGGACTATCAGAATGCATCTGATCTTCAGACGGGATTGTAAGCAACGGCCGTTTACGCAACCGCGGCAAAATGGTGCTTTGCCCGCATAGCTGACCTTTAAGTCCGCGGCAGCAAACCGCCGTGCTGCCCCCAAGTGCCAAAACAAACAGCCCCCGCATCCACGACATGGCTCCCATGAACCCCATCCTCTAAACAGCCAAAGCGGTTGCGCAGTGCGCCCCACCTTGGGCGACACCTAACCCGATACCCTGAGAAAAGTCTGAGGTCTGGGGAGCAGTCAAAATCATTGTCTGCCGCGCAGGTTATTTTTTTGTTGCGCTATGCGACCTTCCCAGCCCATAGAGAGGTCGCAATTATGGCTTACGGATTGAACATGGGACTGCCCGTCAGTGCACAGCTGAAATACTGGGGGATCGCCACGGCGATCCTGTTTGGTGCCCTTTGGTTTCTGGGCGATATTCTTATGCCGTTCCTCTTGGGTGGCGCGGTTGCGTATTTTCTGGATCCAGTGGCCGACCGACTTGAACGGCTGGGCCTATCACGCCTGCTGGCTACGGTATGTATCACGGTGAGCGTCATTTTGGTGTTCATCGTCTTTGCCTTTCTGGTGATCCCCACGCTGGTACAACAGGCAGTGACGCTGTTTGATACGGCGCCGCGACTGGTTAGGGAATTGCAAGAGTTTTTAACCACGCAATTTCCGTCCTTGGTTGATTCCGAATCGACCTTGCGCAAATCGCTTCTGGCGCTGGGGGATCAAGTTCAGAACAAGGGCGGGCAGTTGTTAAAATCGCTCCTGACCTCTGCCGCCTCGCTGATCAATATTGCGCTGTTGCTGGTCATTGTGCCCGTGGTAACCTTCTATCTGCTGTATGATTGGGACCGGTTGGTCGCCACTATTGATGATATGCTGCCGCGCGATCACGCAGATGTGGTGCGAGGCCTCGCCCTCGAGATCGACCAGACACTGGCCAGTTTCGTGCGCGGCATGGGCACGGTCTGTCTGATTTTAGGCACCTATTATGCGCTGGCGCTGATGTTGGTTGGCCTGCAATTTGGTCTGGTGGTCGGCTTTATTGCTGGCTTGGTAACGTTCATTCCCTATGTTGGCGCCTTGGTCGGCGGCAGTTTGGCCATCGGGCTGGGTCTGTTCCAGTTCTGGGGAGATTGGGTCTCTTTGGGGCTGGTGGGGGCCATCTTTGTGACCGGTCAAATGATCGAGGGCAATTACCTGACACCCAAATTGGTCGGCCTGTCTGTGGGGCTGCATCCGGTCTGGCTGTTGTTTGCACTCTCGGTGTTTGGCAGCCTGTTCGGCTTTGCCGGCATGCTTGTTGCGGTACCGGTGGCGGCAGCAATTGGTGTTTTGACGCGCTTTGCCATTGGCCGCTATAAACGCAGCCGCCTGTATCAAGGCACCAGCGGACCCGCCAGCGAATGAACACCCAACTCAGCTTTGACCTGCCCGCCCGTGCCGCTTTGGGACGGGACGATTTCTTTATTTCACCCAGCAATCGAATCGCGGTTTCAATGATCGATAACTGGACAGATTGGAGCAGTCGAAAACTGCTGCTCACTGGTCCTGAAGGTGCGGGCAAGACCCATCTGACCCATGTCTGGGCAAGACAGTCAGGCGCAACAATCATCGACGCCACAGAGCTGCAAGATGACGCGGTGCCTAAACTGAGTAGCGGCCCCGTGGCTGTGGAAAATGTTCATACAATTGCAGGTCTTGACGCACAGCAGACCGCCCTGTTCTATCTGCACAACCTGTGCCTTGAAACCGGCCAATCGATCCTGTTTACTGGACGTGGTGAACCCCAGCACTGGTTGTTGACCCTGCCCGACCTCGAGAGCCGGCTGCGCGGTGCCCCTTTGGTTCAACTCAACCCACCCGATGATGCACTTCTCAAAGCAGTGTTGATCAAACTATTTGGCGACCGACAATTGTCGCCCTCTCCTGAGTTGATCACCTATGTCGTCCGGCGCATTGACCGCTCGTTTGACGCGGCACAAAAACTGGTCGTGGCATTAGATACGCTCTCACTCGCTGAAAAAAGACCGCTCTCGCGGCGCCTCGCAGCGCGGCTGCTTGAGCCATCTCAGGAAAATCTTCTATGAATTCAGATCAATACCTGAAGAAAAATGACCGAGATCTCAATGGTCAGAACCTGATAAAGAAACCGGTAAAACGGGACTTGACCCGCGTCGGAGTAGTGGACATCGGCTCAAATTCGGTGCGGCTAGTGGTGTTTGACGGCGCCGGGCGCAGCCCAGCATATTTTTACAATGAAAAGATAATGTGCGGCCTCGGCAGCGGCATGAGTGAGACCAATTGCCTGAACCCGCAAGGCCGCGCACGTGCGGTCGCGGCGCTGCGACGATTTCAGGCGCTGGCCGAGGGAATGGGGATCACGCCGCTCTCGGCCGTCGCCACCGCAGCAGTCAGAGAGGCCGAGGACGGTCCCGATTTCTGCCAACAGGTCGAGCGCGAAACAGGATTGAAAATCTGGGTCATTGACGGCAAACAAGAGGCGCGGCTTTCGGCGCAGGGGGTTCTTTTAGGCTGGCCCGGCTCTTATGGGCTGGTGTGTGACATCGGTGGATCTTCGATGGAGCTGGCCGAAATTTCCGACGGCAAAGTCGGAAAACGCCAAAGCTCCGATCTCGGACCATTGAAACTACAAGGGATATCTGGCGGTAAAAAGGCCCGAAACGATCATATCAAAACCACCATAATGGCGCTCAAAGACAAAATGGGCCTGCAACAAAATCGGCTGTTTCTGGTGGGTGGATCTTGGCGCGCGCTGGCCCGGGTCGACATGGAGCGGCGCAACTATCCGCTGCATGTGCCCCATGAATACCGCATGAGCACCCAAGGCATCAATGAAACCATCAAACTGCTTGAAGCCTCAGATCCCGAAAAGCTGCGCCGCCTTTGCCATATATCTGCCAATCGGATGGCGCTTTTGCCAATTGCGTGCGAAGTACTGCGCCGCCTGCTGATCACATTCGCCCCAAAAGACATCGCCATCTCTAGTTACGGATTGCGCGAAGGACTGCTGTTTGCGCAGATGCCGAAAAAACTGCGCGACCGCGATCCGCTGATCGAGGCGTGCTATTTTGCCGAGGCAAAAGATGCGCGCTTTCCCGGGTTTGGCAAACGTCTCTATCGGTTTATCCAGCCTTTGTTTCGCGACTTCAGCAAAGCCAAACGGCGCTTGGTCAAAGCCGCCTGCCTGCTGCATGACGTCAGTTGGCGGGCAAACCCAGATTTCAGGGCTGAAATATGTTTTGATAACGCGACACGGTCAAACTTAGGCGGCCTCAAACATTCCGAACGGGTTTTTCTGGGTTTTGCGCTGATGCAGCGCTATCAAAAACACAATGACGGGTCACAATTCAACCAGATGAAAACATTGCTTACCACCGAAGAATTGGAGCAAGCCAAAATACTCGGCAAAGCCATCCGTTTCGGCGCTATGCTGTGGACGTCAGATAAAGAAATGCCCGGTTCGCTGCACTGGAAACGCAAAACCCGCATGCTTGAATTACACCTGAGCGGCCCCACCGTGCCGCTCTTTGGTGAAGTGGCGCAGGCGCGGTTTGCCGCACTTGGCACAGCGCTAAACGCCGAGGCTCACGTCAAGATCACCGATTGAGACCAGCGTGGTGTGACAACAGCTGTGGGCTCACGCCGCGTTGCGGACAGCCGCAAGAAATGTCTCGTACAACGGCTCATTAGAGCAAATAATCTGACCATCGCCAAGAATATCTAGGCTTTCGTCAATCGGGCTGGCCAAGCCGCCCGCTTCGCGCAGGATAATCAAACCTGCGGCCAAATCCCAAACATTCAGGCGACGTTCCCAAAAGCCATCAAAACGACCGGCGGCAACGTACGATAGATCAAGCGCTGCAGACCCCGATTGGCGCACACCCGCACAGACGGGCAGCAGCCGCCCCAAATCCCGCAACGATGCCGGCAGATCCGCACGGCCGGCAAATGGCAATCCGGTGGCGAACACTGCTTCGATCATCCGGTTGCGTCCCGACACCCGCAGCCTGGTTTCATTCATCCAGGCGCCGCTGCCTTTTTCGGCAAAGAACAATTCATTTTTGATCGGGTCATGAACCACCCCAGCAACGACCTGACCTTTGTGCTCAAGAGCAATCGATACCGACCAATGCGGCAACCCATGTAGAAAATTGGTGGTGCCGTCCAACGGGTCGACGATCCAGCGTCTGGTCGGATCCGCACCTTCGATCTCGCCGCTTTCCTCTCCAACCCAGCCATAGGTCGGACGGGCCTGCAGCAATTCGTCTTTGATGATTTTTTCGGCCGCAATATCGGCCTTGGTGACAAAATCTCCCGCGCCTTTAACCGAGACCTGCAGGTTTTCAACTTCCTGAAAATCCTTCATCAAAGACCGGCCAGCCTTGCGGGCTGCCTTTACCATAACGTTTAAGTTGGCGCTGGTTTGCATTATCACTGTCCTCGCTGCTGAAGCGCGCGTATACGCGCCGTGGGACCGCTTGCCAAGGGTTGATTGCTCCGCCACGGCACCAGATCGGACAATCTTTCAGATCACAGGTGTAGGCCTGCTAGGTTAAAGCAGCGTCACAGTGGCATCACTGTGGCATCACTGCGGCAACGGCCCGGCCCAAAGGTCAAAAAATAAAGTGAACCCGGCGAGACCCGAAAAACAATTCCCTTCGCCACATATATTTAGTTTTCGCCAAACCATGATGTATAAGAAAAATTGAATCTCAGAAAAGAGTAAACTTTCAGCATCAATCATCTTTAGCATGTCAATTGCGGTCAATTTTGGTTACGCAGAATCTGGCAAGTGGTTCAAATAAGGGATAACTGCGCATGTCCAACCCAAACGACTACCGGCTTGAAGATCAAATTGGCTTTAAACTCAGGCTGGCAAATCAAAAGCATCTGGAAGTGTTTTCGAGGTTGATGCCCGATGTGACACCCACTCAGTTTGCGGTCTTGGCAAAGCTGAACGAAACCGGCTCGATTTCGCAAAACCATCTCGGACGGCTGGTGGGAATGGATGCCGCCACCACAAAAGGCGTGGTGGACCGGCTGAAGAAAAAAGGCTTTTTGGTGAGCGCGCAATCACAGAAGGATCTGCGGCGTCTGGACATCTCACTGACCCCCGAGGGGCAGATGTTTACCATCAAAACTATTGCAAATGCCCGCCATATTTCGGCCCGGACAGCGGCCAACCTGTCGCCGCGCGAACTGGACCGCCTGCTTGATCTTCTGGACAAGTTGTAACGGCTATCGCAACCCGTCAATGCCCTCAGCTGCGCCATGTGTCAGCCCGCCAACCCGCGGCAAAGGCCGACCACTATCCGTTACAGCCACCGCCACCAGCAATTCATTGGCCCGCGGAGAATCGTTTAACCTCACTTCAATACCATCAAAATGGCTGCGGACATACGCGGCCTCTTTATGTCCCAACGGCACGTCAAGAACCTGTCCCGGTCCGCCCATTTTTTTGGAAGACGGCACCAAGGCTGCACCTTTTTCCACCGCTTTGCGCAAGGGTGCGCCCAGCTTTGGGTGCAGGATCGCCGCGGCATGCTCCAATTCGCCGTTCTCACCGACCATGACCGCTTTGCCATAACTTTCTGCCTGATCTGAAGAAATGCCCAGCGCGGCCACACATTTATCGCCCAAAAGACCGCCAAGCTCTGCGCCAATATCCATCAAAGGTGTCAGGTCCTCGACATAGCGTCCGGCAAACGGGTTGGCGATCACCGCCACCGCCACCGCCTTGCAAGTGGCGGGCGAGATAACTTTGCCGATCTCTTGATGGGTTTCCTCAACCCAGACCGCAATCTTTCGTATATCTGCGCTCATCTCAATCCATCCTTTCCTGTAATTTTATCCGCCTGCAAGCCACCTGCCCGATTGTGCACCCGCGCGCCCGTGGTCATCACCAGCGTCAAAACCATCTCATTGGCCCGCGGTGCGTCATTGAGACCAATTTCCATCGAGTCAAAATGACTGCGCACATAAGACGCCTCAATATGGGTGACGGGCACATCAAGACGTGCGCCCACGCCTCCTACCTTTTTTGATGACGGCACGATGGCTTTCGCCCCACCCAGAACATCGCGCATTGCATAGCCGCCAGGCGCATGCCAGAGCGCGCCGTGTTCCAACTCGCCTGCAGCGCCAATAATTGCACCTTTTCCATACCCTTCGACCACGGCAGGATCACCGCCCAGCAGCCCAACTAACCTAGTCGCCATCTCAAGACCCAGCGGCTTGAGGTCATCCATAAAGGGCTGAATATCTTCGGCGAATGTACCGGCAAACGGATTTTCAATCACGGCAACAACCGCGGCACGGCGCAGCGGCGTGTCAGCCTTGGGGCCCCCCTCGTGATAGATCTCTTCGGTGCAACTGATGATTTTTCTGATCTTAACTTCAGGCATATTCCATAGTCTTTCCAAGTTGATTAAATTGCGTTTTCACCGGATCAATAATGTACGATTGCCCTTGCAAGAAGAGCGCAGCACCGCAGATCAACCCCTTGCCCAACATCTGTTCGGCCAAAAGCCCACCCCTGCCCAATGCCTTGGTTACATCGCTGCCTGCCAACCCACCCACGTCTGTAACCACTTGGCGCTGACCCAGATCGCTGTCGGGATCAAGATCACAGGCCGGCACACGAAGAATCGCCAGATGGTCGGGTAAATCCACCGCATTGGCAATCATCGTTGCGGCGACATCCGCCTCGGCGGCAGTCTGTGCCAACACTGTGACCGCATCGGCAATGCCCCGCGACAGGCTGCGCCCGTGCCGTCCGCTGGTGGCAATGCCGCGGGCGGGATCAGCCGTCGTTAAAGTGATCCGGGCCAGTTCCGCATTGTCAGACCCCGCAACCAATGTGCGGAACCGCTCGGCCCCGGTGAGCCACAGCGCAATATCGCCACCATTATTGACATAGGCACGGCGCGGTCTTGCCTTATCCAGCATAGCCGCCAGCACAGTATCGGCAACCGCCCCGGCAACGGCCGCCATCGGCGTGACAAAACCCTGCGTCGCATGGGGGTGGATCGCACGCTGCATCTGCCACGCAATTGCCCCTGTCACCTCACCTTTTTTCTGACACCGCAATATTGGCAGTTCGGCAACCAATTCCTCCAAAACGGTTTGAAAACGCTGTGTTGCCGCTGCAAATGCCCTCTCACGATCCCCGTCCGCGCCGATGATCAAATCAATCGGACCATGCTGTAGATGCAGACGCCTGCCATCCGCCAGCCGTTTTGCCACAGCGGTCTGCATTACGAGCCGACCTGTTTTGACACTGCCCAACGATAATTTTTCCGGTCAGCCGGATGAGCATGATTGGTTATCGGAGCAACTGTGCGAATGTCAGAACTGAGCACCGCTTGTAGCGGTACGATACGGTCCGTATGCCCGCCCAGTGCAACATAATCAGCTTTGCGGAGTGTAAACTCGACCGGCGCGACCAAAGCCGGTGTCGGCACATAGCCAAACGCATTGCTTGGCATCTCCATCACGTCAGCCATAAAGGTGATGCCGCCGCCGGGCCAGATATAGGCTGGAGCACCACCACATGTAACATGGGTCAGTGCCTGTTTGACCGACCGGGTCAGCCGCACGGGGTTTTCGGTTACCCCAGCCCGCAGGGATCCCCCCGCGCCACCCATAAACAAAACCGAGCACAGAGATGGTTCACAGTTCTCAGCCACCCGTTCCGCCGAGGCCAAAAGTGGCGCTGATATCGTGGCGGGTTGCGGCACCAAATCTTCATCCAGTTCAAAATAGGCCCATTGTTCGCCCGTGGTCGAGATCATCAACAGGCGCAATCCCGGCCAGGCTTTCTTTGGATCGGCAGGTTTTAAGATTGAGAGCGGATCATCCACATCTGTACCGCCCCAGCCAGTGCCGGGTTCGGCCACCTGAAAATATCGTCCCGGTGTGGATTTACGGCCCGTCACCTTAATACCGGATGGCGCCATATCCAAACCTTTGCCCGCCTCGTGTTCGGACAGAACGCCGGTGATGTGATCATCCACAACCACCACCTCATCAACATAGGGTGCCCATTGCTGGGCAAACATGCCGATTGTCGCAGACCCACATCCCACGCGCATCAGCTTTTCAGCAACCCCATTGATAATCGGGGGCTGACCAGCCTGCACAGTGAGCGTTGCGCCCGCTTCGATTTCCAAGTCGACCGCTTGCCGGTTGCACAGTTGCAGCAGCGCGTCACAGGTCGCCCGCCCCTCTTTTTTAGATCCGCCGGTCAGGTGATCAACCCCGCCCAAGGACAGCATTTTCGAGCCGTATTCACCAGTCATCACATGTCCTATCGGCTCGCCATTGGCGCGCACGATGGCCCGTTCGTGACCGATATGACGATCGGAATCAATTTTAACCTTCACCCCGCAATAGCTGAAGATGGCCTCAGTCACCACAGTAACCATATCGATATCATCGACCTGCTGGCTAACGATAAAAGGCGCTGGTTTGTAATCGGGATAGGTGGTTCCAGCACCAACGGCAGTGACAAATTGACGATGTCCCTTTATCACGTCGCCGTCCCACTCCGACGCTGCATCTCCGGTGTCGAGAAACGCAACCGCAGGCACCCCACTTTCGATCACTGTCAGCGGATCAAGCCGGATCAAATCGCCATCTTGGTTGGCATAACGGTCACAAGCCCCGGATTTCCCGTCGGCAATAAAACACATGACCGGACAGGCATCACAGCGAATTTTCACCGGTTTGGCGGAGGGTTGATCAGTCATACCCAGCCTCTTTCAACGCCATGCGCACCCGTGATGGAGTGGCCGGCACGCTATAAAGCCGCACCCCGGTCGCATCTTTGATCGCGTTCAATATCGCCGGGGCCGTCGGGATCAGAACGTGCTCGCCCAGTCCTTTGGCGCCATAGGGGCCCTCGGCATCGGCCCGTTCGATAATCAACGTCTCGATCGGCGGAACATCTCCGATGGTTGGCACCAGATAATCATGCAGATTTTCAGTCTTTCCCGGCAGATATTCCTCCATTAGGGCCATGCCCAATCCCTGCGCAATGCCCCCCTGTACCTGACCTTCGACCAGCAGCGGATTGATCGCTTGGCCCACATCATGGGCCGCCGTGAACCGCTGCGGTGTGACGCACCCCAAACGGATATCCACCTCAACCACAGCAAGATGGGCCGCATAGCCGAACTGCGCATAAGGCACCCCTTGGCCGTTTTCATCCAAGGGCAGAGTTGGCGGATCATAGGTTTCTGTCGCCGCAAGAACATAGCCGTCTGCCCCTTCAGGCAGCCGCTGTAATGCCACGACATGCGGCGCGGCGCTATCCCCGATGGTCACCGTCCCGACGTCAAAGCTGAGAGGTGCATCGGGACCTGCATTTGCCAGTGCCAGTACTTTACGCCGCAAACTTTCACCCGACAGACGCGCGGCATTGCCGGACACAAACGTCTGGCGCGAGGCCGATGTTTTACCCGCGTCGGGCGTGATATCCGTGTCGGGACCCAACAGATGGATATCGTGCACCGATACCCCCAACGCCTGCGCAAAAATCTGCGTAATTACCGTATTGGCCCCCTGCCCGATATCAGTCGCACCTTGATGCAAAAAAATACGCCCATCCGCGGTAATCCCAGATTTAATCGTCGACGGGTTGGGCAGCGAAGTATTGCCACATCCATACCAGCCAGCAGCCACCCCAACACCGCGCTTTCGAGATGCGTTCTCGGCATTGAACGCGGCGCAAAGTGCCTTTTCCCGCCGCCAGGCGGGGCGCAAGGCCCGCAGACAAGCTTTGATGCCGACACCCTGTTCAAACACCTGCCCACAAACTGTTTCAGCGCCGTCTTCCAGCGCGTTTATCTCGCGAAATTCCAGCGCGTCGATCCCCAGTTTATTTGCCAATTCGTCAAATAGGCTTTCTTGCGCAATCGCCGCCTGCGGAACACCAAAGCCGCGAAACGCCCCAGCGGGCGGACTATGGGTATAGATTCCACGAGACTCAGCGCGGTAATTGGCTATCTGATAGGGACCCGAAGCATGCACCGGCACGCGATTGGCAACCGTTGGCCCCCATGAGGCATAGGCCCCGGTGTTAAAGTCTCCTTTAAATGCAAACCCGCACAGCCGTCCGGCTTTCGTTGCGCCTATCTTGAGATTAATTTGAGAGGGGTGGCGTTTGGTTGTCGCTTGCATCGTCTCTGTGCGGCTGTAAGTCATGCGCACCGGCTGACCCGTTTTCAGCGCCGCCAACGCCAGAAACGGCTGGACTGACAAATCCAGCTTAGAGCCAAATCCGCCTCCGACCGCGGTGGGTCGTATCCGAATTTTACGTTGATCACATCCGAGAATTGCCGCCAGACTTTCTAAATCCATGACCGGCGCTTGGGTGCAGGCATGCACCTCAATACGCCCTTCCACGCATTCGGCGAAGCCAGCCTCTGGCTCGATATATCCATGCTCCACAAAACCGGTTTCAAACAACCCTTCCACCACAACCTCGGCACCCATCAACCCGCTTTGTGCGTCACCACGCGCCACAAAGCCGCCGCACATCACGTTTTGGGGATGGTCTGCATGCAGTTGCGGTGCCGTGGTCATCAGCGCCTGTGCAACCTGAGATACAGCGTGACGCTCTTCCCAAGTCACCGGAAAACCGGTTTCATCAAAACACGCCATCGCAGTTGCGGTACCAATCACGGCGGCAACGGCTTCACCGCGAAACCGGGCTTCTTTCTCAGCAAAAACCGGCTGATCCTGAAACGCGGGGATGACGCCAAACGCATTTTTCCCGGGCACATCCGCCGCGGTCAAAACCGCATGTACCCCAGCAGTGGAGGTCACATAGTGTTCAAGATCCCCAAAGCGGAACTCTGCTCGGGCGAAAGGCGAGCGAACCGCTTTGATCACCAGCGCCTGTGTTGGGGCGACATCATCGCCAAACACCTCGCGCCCCTGAAGTTTTTGCAACCCGTCCAGACGTGCCACAGAGGTTCCGACCGCGCCGGAGCCACTGACCGCCTCTGGGAACGCCTCAGCCTGCCCAACTTCACAGACCGCGTCGATAATCTTGCGGTACCCGGTACAACGGCACAACACTCCCCCGAGTGCATCCTGAACCTGTCCGATTGTCGGTGCACGGACATTGCGCAACAACGCAACCGCCGAAACCATAACGCCGGGTGTGCAAATGCCGCATTGCGCCGCCTGATGGTTCTGAAAGCTCTGCACCAGGGCTTTGGCGCGGGGATCCTGCCCCACAAGCCCCACCAAGGTTTCAAGCGTTTTGCCTGCAGCCTGCTGAGTTGGCATCAGGCAGGCACAAACCGGATCACCATCGACCAAGACTGTGCAGGCGCCACAGTCACCTGCGTTACAGCCAATTTTGACATCCTTGGCCCCCAATTGTTCGCGCAAACTGTGCGACAGCCGCGCGCCAGCGGCCGCTGACACTGTCACCATCCGGCCATTCAACTTAAATTCGGTGGATTGCCCCAAAAGCCGCGCCACATTATCCATGGCCAATCCCCCCTTTTTGCACTGCACTGTCCAGCGCCCCGGCCACCGACCCGGCTACCGCCCGACGGCACAACTCAAACGCCGCGTCAGCGCGATACAAAGCAGAGCCGCGCATGTCCGAAATCGGCGAGAGCGTCTCGAGATGGGCCGGGCAGATTGCCGCCTCGACCTGCGCGGCCGTACACCCTCGCAGCGCCGCCTCTAGCATCGGCACCCTTTGGGCAACCGCTGAACACGCGCCCACAGCAACGCGTGCCTCGGTAATTTTACCGTCTGCAACGGCCACCAAAGCCGCAACCATTGTGATTGAAATTACCAGATATTTGCGTGCGCCAATCTTGATAAAACAGCCCACGCCCTCACCAAACTGCGTAGGCAAAGCAGGAACCGTGATTGCCGTAACCATCTCGCCGGGTTGCAACGCAGTCTGGCGCACGCCGAGTACAAAATTGGTCAGGGGTACAGACCGAACACCGGACAGCGATGCAATTTCCACCGCAGCATCAAGTGTCAGCAAAGGCGGCACCCCGTCGGCCGCCGGCGAAGCGTTGCACAGATTGCCCGCCAATGTCGCAACGTTTTGAATCTGCACCGACCCGATCTCGCGGGCCGCAGCTTTCAAACCAGCAAAACAGGATGGTAAATCAGCCTTTACAATATCAGACCAAGTGGCCGCGGCGCCAAAACGCCAGCCCTGCGCTGTGCGTTCAATCCCCTGAAGTTCTGCAATTTTAGTGATGTCCATAACAGGTCGATGCAAAGGCCGGTCGCCGCGTGCCGGAAACCAATCTGTGGCACCCGCAACAATCGCAACCCCAGCCTTGCCGCTTTGCTGCAGAAAGTCCACTGCATCTTGCAACGCTGTCGGCGCGAAATATTCCAAGTCAGAGCCACCCTATCAGTTCATTTGCATACGAATAATTATTCTTGCAGCCTCTGGTGTCAAACAAAATAGCCACCGGAATGCCGCTTTGCCTGACTATTTACTGGCGCAAGCCAACCACAGGCACAGATTACCCGACAAATGCCCGCTCGACCACAAAAGTAGCTGGTTTGCTGTTTGAGCCCTCTTGCAGGCCAAAACCTTCCAAAGCCGCTTTGGTGTCGCGCAGCATATCCATTGAGCCGCAAATCATCGCGCGATCATCAGCGACGGACAACGGTGGCAGGCCCAGATCATCAAACAGCTTACCCGACGCCATCAAATCTGTTTGCCGCCCCTGAAACGGGAAATCTTCGCGGGTCACAGTGGTATAGTGGATCAACCGCTGCACTGCCAGATCCCCAACCAACGGATCATCCTTCAGCGCCGCAACCAGCTCGTGTCCGTACCGCAGTTCTGCCACCTGTCGACAGGTATGACATAGGATAAGCTGGTCGAACTTTTCATAAGTGTCAGGGTCCCGGATCAGGCTGGCAAAGGGCGCAATGCCCGTGCCTGTGGCGAACATGTACAGCCGCTTTCCGGGCAACAACGCATCGTTCACTAATGTCCCTGTCGGCTTTTTCCGCATCAAAATACTGTCACCTGCCCGCACCTTTTGCAAATGTTGGGTCAGCGGGCCGTCAGGAACTTTGATCGAATAAAATTCGATCTCTTCATCCCACGAGGGACTGGCAATCGAATAGGCGCGAAACACCGGCTTTTCGGCATTGGGCAAGCCAATCATCACAAACTCACCCGATCTAAACCGAAAACTGGCCGGACGTGTGATGCGAAACTTAAACAGGCTCTCGGTGTAATGCTGAACAGAGGTCACTGTTTCAACAAATAAACCTTTGGGGATTTCAAATTTTTCTGGCGCTTTTTCGACCTTGACTGACATGCCAATTCAAATCCCTAAACTCAAAAAATTTCGTTAGCATACAAATGATAATTTTGTCAAGAGCCTGACATGGAATGACACTATACTGCCTTGATCGACGTTAAATATATGTTAGCGTTCAAACGACTCAGAAGGGGACTTCCTATGGCGAAAGACAGCACAAAACTAGTGATCCGCAACATTGGCCTGTTGCTATCTGGCAAAATAGAGCAGCCGATTTTGGACGGTGATTGCCTGATTGCTCTGAACGGTAAAATCACTGCATGGGGGGCGGAGAAAGATCTCGACACCGAGGCGGCCACCACTGAGATCGACGCCCATGGCGTAACGCTGGCACCAGGATTGATTGACAGCCATATCCACCCGGTGGTGGGCGATTATACCCCGCGACAACAGCAGTTGCATTGGATTGACAGTACATTGCACGGCGGGGTCACCACATTAATTTCGGCTGGTGAAGTACATATGCCGGGACGCCCGAAAGATATTGTCGGGCTCAAAGCCATGGCAATCGCTTCACAGCGCTGGTATGAAAATTTCCGTCCGTCGGGAATGAAGGTACACGCCGGCGCACCGGTCATCGAACACGGCATGGTCGAACAGGATTTTAAAGATCTCGCCGACGCCGGTGTGAAACTTTTGGGCGAAGTCGGTCTTGGCACGGTCAAAGACGGTAAAACCGCAAAGCAGATGGTCGACTGGGCGCGCAAATACGGCATCCAGAGCACAATTCACACCGGTGGGCCATCAATCCCCGGATCTGGTTTGATTGATGCAGATATGGTGCTTGAAACCGGCACTGACGTGATTGGCCATGTCAATGGTGGTCATTCTGCGCTGCCTGATGATCAGATTGTCTGCCTGTGCGAAAGCTGTTCTGCTAGCCTCGAAATTGTTCATAACGGCAACGAACGCGCGGCCCTTCTAACACTCAATACAGCGCGCGAGTTAAAGCAGTTGGACCGACTTATTTTGGGCACGGACGGACCCGCAGGCTCTGGGGTTCAACCCTTGGGTATCCTGCGTATGGTGGCAATGCTGTCGAGCCTTGGTCATGTCGCCGCCGAGACCGCATTTTGTTTTGCCAATGGCAATACGTCGCGCCAAAGAGAGCTGGATACCGGCTTGATCGAGATAGGCAAATGCGCGGATTTCGTCTTGATGGACCAAGCCCAACATGCCCCAGGAAAAAATATTCTCGAATCAATCCAGCTTGGCAATTTGCCCGGCGTAGGCATGACCATCATCGACGGGCGTGTGTGCAGCCAGCGCAGTCGTAACACCCCACCGGCGCAGCGCCTGCCAGAAATTGTTACCACCCAACCCTAATTTTTGCGTAAAACGGTGTTATCGATTGATCGCTGTCACGGCGCGTTTGGTCATCACTGAAACCAGATGCGCGCGGTAAGTCTGCGCAGCATGGGCGTCAGCAATCAAATCGGCCGGATCGATGGTAAGATTGTCGATTGCAGCCGGTTCAAATTCCTTTGAAAGCGCCGCCTCGGCCTCAACCCAGCGAAAAACCCCTTGTTGCGACGCGCCAGTGATTGCCACGCGGACCGCATCGTCAAATCGCGCCACAAAGACGCCAACAAGCGCAAAGCGCGATGCAGGCTGGACGAATTTTTCATAATGCGCAATCTTTGGGATTGGAAACCGCACTGCAGTGATCAGTTCGCCATCGTCCAAAGCTGTGCCAAACATGCCGTCAAAATAATCCTTAGCCGCAATCTGGCGCAGGTTGGTTTCGATCACGGCACCGCAGGCCAGCACCGCTGCCGGATAACAGGCTGCCGGGTCGTTATTGGCCAGACTGCCCCCGATTGTGCCGCGATTGCGCACCGCAGGATCACCGATATGCCCCGCCAGATCGGCCAGTGCCGGGAAAAAAGCCGCCGCCTCAACCGCCACATCAGCATGGCGTGCCGCAGCCCCGATGACGACCTCTTGCGCAGTGGCTGTGACGCCTTGAAGCGCCTTTATTTTGGTCAGACTGACCAAGCGTTCTGGGCTTGCGAGCCTTTGTTTCATGGTCGGGATCAAGGTCTGCCCACCGGCCAGCGCCTGTGTCTCTTCATCTTGCAAGGCGGTTACCGCCTCTTGCAGACTAGTGGCTGTCAGTAATTCAAAATCATACATTCAACATGTCACCTTGGATCTGGCCCGCTGACACCCTGTCCGGATGCCGCCAAAACCGCTTTGATAATATTGTGATAGCCGGTACAGCGACACATATTGCCCTCAAGATAAGTTCGGATCATGTGCTCATTGGGCTTGGGCGTTTGGTTCAGTAAGGCGGTTGCCGACATTACCATCCCGGGCGTGCAAAACCCGCATTGCAAACCGTGATGATCCTGAAAAGCCTGCTGTATAGGATTGAGGGATCCATCGGCATTGGCTTGGCCCTCGATCGTGCTGACCTCGGCGCCGGCGGCTTCTGCCGCAAACATCGTACAGGCTTTGACCGCATCGCCGTTCACATGCACCACGCAAGCTCCACACTGGCTGGTATCACAGCCTATATGGGTGCCTGTCAGTCCAAGTCTATCACGCAGAAACTGCACCAAAAGGGTACGGCCCTCAGCCTGCCCCGAAACGGGTACGCCATTGACTTTCATATTCAGTTGCAACATGCCGCGTGTCCCCAATTCTGACTTGCGGGGTCCGGTACTGGACAGATCATTCCGCAACTTGGTCAGGTGGTTATTCCCACCCATGATGTAAAATAGATCTTGTCAGGCCGCGATCAAGTCAGCCAGATCGTCTGCACATCTTCACCCCAACCCATCGTCAGCCGCGTCTCATCCTGCAACACGGGCCGCTTCATCAACGTGGGCTGTGCCAGCAGTTGCGCGTCCGCCTCGGCTTCTCGCAACCACATCGATAACCCGCGATAGGTAGTGGATTTCTGATTCACCAAAGTTGAGCCAAACTCGGCCAGCAGTATTGCCCATTCATCTTCGGACAAAGGTTCTGCTCTGACATCGCGAAACGTCACCGAATGGCCCTCTGTCTCCAGCGCCTTGCGGGCTTTTTTACAAGTATCACAGGTCGGTATTCCATAGAGGATCATAGATTGCTCCCAGATTTTTCAGGTGTCCCCCGGCATAAGCCCGAGCCAGAAGGCATAAACCAAACATGCCGGCCCCGAAATTCATAATAATTGTTCAAACTCACGCCATTCACCTTTGCTCATCCCCGATGTCTCTTGTGTCACGGCCTCGCCTTTGAGCATCCGGCGCACACACTCCAGCGCCGTTTCACTAAGCGTCGCCCCACCCAGGCGGTAATCCTCAAAGGCCGCATATGCAAAAGGCACCCAATCCGCCACAACGGAACAGATTGCGTCCGCATAGACGCGTATTTCATATTGCGCATGCGCATCGGCACGCAGCCGCAGAAAATGCAGTAAATTGTGCAAATCGACCTTCCAATACCACTGGGTATAAATATTAGCCGGAAGGTTCATCCGCGCAAGCTCACGTGCAAGACCCCGTTGGCCATCATCGCTGATCATCGCCTGATAATTGTCGTAAGACCGTTCAGAATCAGTTTTCAGAATATCCAAAACCCGCGCGGCTTCTGCTCCGGTCAAAGCCTCGCCGCGCCCTTGGTTATTCACCACCGATTGTGCCGCGATATGTTCCGGCGCCGGAATATAAAATTCTCGGTCCAAGATCGAATAGCGCGCAGAGTATTCATTTACGTTTGCAGTGCGGTGCCTAATCCATTGACGGGCCACAAAGACCGGCAGTTTAACATGCAGTTTGACCTCGCACATTTCAAACGGCGTCGAATGCCAGTGGCGCATCAGATACCGGATCAAACCCTCGTCATTTTGCACGGATTTGGTACCCTTACCATAGCTGACACGCGCCGCCTGACAGATCGCCGCATCATCTCCCATATAATCGACTACGCGGATAAAACCATGATCCAAAACCGGGATCGCATTATACAGATGGGCTTCCATACCCTCGCTCACCGCACGCAGCGTCTGCCGTGGCGCCGCGCGCAGGGCGTCGATTTCGGCTTGTTGGTCTGGGGTCAGGGTCATCGGGCGAATCCTTTGGACAGCATGTTGAGTCGCGACGACTATATCTGGTCACATCCAGACACAAAATAGCTATATAAGCCAATTTCCAGGACAAACCAAAGTTGGTTTTTAGCTGCTTTCTTTCGCAAATTTCCAGCAAAAGCATCTCTGTCTGCGCAAATTAAAGGTATCGACATCACCGAAACATACGTTACGGTTGGCCCCGAACTGGTTTTGGAGGGCGATAAATGGGTCTGAAATATTTACACACAATGGTGAGGGTCAAAAACCTAGAGACCTCTTTGGCATTTTATACTCTGCTAGGTCTAAAAGAAACCCGACGCAAAGAAAGTGAAAACGGGCGTTTCACTTTGATCTTTATGGCGCCGGATGGCCAAGAGGATCGCCCGATTGAATTGACCTACAATTGGGACGGCGATGATGGCCTCCCCAATGACAGCCGCCACTTTGGCCATTTAGCCTTTGGTGTGGATAATATTTACGAGACCTGCGCACATCTTCAGGCGAATGGGGTGACGATCAATCGGCCTCCGCGCGACGGCCATATGGCGTTCATCCGCTCACCGGATAATATATCGATTGAATTACTGCAAAACGGGCCGCCACTTGAGGGCGCCGAGCCATGGTTAAGCATGGGAAATACCGGCCATTGGTAGGCTTGGCGATTGGAGATGCTGCCCACCGATCAATATGCCTGTTATGAATGGGGCCTCATGTGAATAGGGGGCGGATGGACAGACCCACAATAAGCGTTTCGCAGCAGCGGTTGGTTTTTGTCCACCCCAGCTAGAAATGCACTATATTTCGGGGTTAATAGATGTACCGTATCTGGTCGGTCCAATAACGCTCCACCCGACGCAATGAACTGGTGATATCCTCGATACCCTCCGAGCCAAGCACACCTTTGCTTTGCAAACCGTCGGCATGACGGGCAAATAGCTCTGCAACGATATCCCGTATAGAGCGGCCCTTTTCAGTCAGACGCACCCTCACCGAGCGGCGATCTATTTCGCTGCGCTGATGGTGCATATACCCCATCTCGACCATCTTTTTGAGATTATAGCTGACATTGCTTCCCTGATAATAGCCCCGCGACTTCAATTCGCCAGCGGTGACTTCATTCTCACCAATATTAAACAATAAGAGCGCCTGTACTGGGTTAATTTCTAATACATTGATGCGCTCAAACTCGTCTTTGATAACATCCAACAATAATCGGTGCAAACGTTCGACCAGCGCTAACGCCTCTAGGTAGCTTTCAGCAAACCCAAGCTTAATGCCGCTATCCAGCGCAGGGTGAATTGTCATTTCAATCTCCAACAAAATCTCTGCCTTGGAAACTGGAATAAAAACACCAATAATAGGTTAAACTGCGATTTTCGTTAGCTAAAATGCAGACTAATCGATTTTATGTAATGTTGTAGCGACCATTGCAATCATTGCAGCAAAGCGTTCAGGCGCGGCGATCTGACCGGTAACCCATTGATACAGATCATGATCATTTTCAGACAACATCGCGTCATACAAGATCAAATCGGCTTCCGTCATCTTTTCAAGATGACTATTAGCAAAGGCTGACAGGATGAGGTCCATCTCTTTGATGCCCCTACGCATCGATCGCATTTTCAACCTTTTGACGCGATGCTCTAGCAGTTCACCCATGATTGGCCGCCTGCAAAATCAAACGCAGTTTCTTTTCCAACCGGGCCAGACGTTCAGAAGAAGTCTTCATCACAGTTTTCATATCGCGGATTTCGTTCAGCGTTTCTTGGATGTCCGGGGCTATATAAGAGCCGTCATCAGGGCCGGATATGCCTTCGCCCTCGGCGTTCAGCAACCACATGATAGAAACGTTTAGCAATCCGGCCATCATCGACAGACGATTGGCTCGCGGTTCTGAGAGGTCTTGTTCCCATTTGCGCAATGTGCTGACTTTGACCCCCAAACGCTTGGCCATATCCGACTGGCTCATCGCGGCATGCTCGCGCGCCGCCGCAAGACGGTCGCCAAAGGTCGCCATGTCTGGCCCGTACCAATCGCTCTCAACGGGGTCCATATCCTACTCCTTGTTTGTTTCAATCTGTGCTTGCATGATGCTGCAAATTGCACAAGGGTACAACCCGATCAGATTGGAGTACCTATGGCCTTGCTGTCCGACACGCTTGCCCGCGTCAAACCCTCACCCACGGTTGCGATGTCATCCAAGGCGATTGAAATGCGTGCCGCGGGGCGCGACATCATCAGCCTCAGCGCTGGGGAGCCGGATTTTGACACTCCCGAAAACATCAAATCAGCGGCGATTGCAGCAATTCTTGCGGGCAAAACCAAATATACCGCCCCCGACGGCATCATCGAACTCAAGCAAGCAATCTGTGACAAATTTCTGCGGGACAATGCATTGCGCTATCGACCCGAGCAGGTTTCTGTCGGAACCGGGGGCAAGCAGGTACTCTATAATGCGCTGATGGCCACCCTGAACCCCGGCGACGAGGTGATCATCCCAGCGCCTTATTGGGTTAGCTATCCCGATATGGTCTATTTGGCCGGCGGCGAGCCCGTTATTTTAGAGACGTCGGTGGAGCGCGGCTTTAAACTATCCGCCGAAGCGCTCGAGGCGGCAATCACTCCACGCACAAAATGGTTTATTTTCAATTCGCCCAGCAACCCCACAGGCGCCGGCTATCACTGGGACGAATTGCGCGCCCTGACCGAAGTGCTGCAGCGCCATCCCCATGTCTGGATACTCAGCGATGATATCTATGAGCATCTGGTCTATGATAACTTCAAGTTCTGCACTCCGGCCGAGGTAGCCCCCGATCTTATCGACCGTACCCTCACCGTCAATGGCGTCTCGAAGGGTTTTGCAATGACTGGCTGGCGCATTGGCTATGCCGCAGGACCACGAGCATTGATTGCCGCGATGCGCACCATACAGGGTCAAAGCACTTCAAATCCCTGTACGGTAAGCCAATGGGCCGCCCTTGAGGCGCTCAACGGGCCACAAGACTATATCGCCAGCAACAATATTTTGTTTCGAACGCGCCGCGATCTGGTAGTTGCCCAATTAAACGCAATCGATGGGATCACTTGCCCCACCCCAGAGGGTGCGTTTTATGTCTATGCCTCGATCGATGGGCTGATCGGCAAGACAACTGCGGCAGGCGTCCTCTTGGCCAATGACGAAGCCTTTGCCATGCAACTTTTGGAAGAAGCGAATGTCGCCATTGTTTTTGGCGCGGCTTTCGGACTTTCCCCCTGTTTCAGGGTCAGCTATGCGGCCTCTGAGGATACATTGAAGGCAGCATGCACGCGTATTGCAGAGTTTTGTGCAGCGTTAACATAACAGGTTCAGGTACATGCCGGACTGGCTTTTGCGCATAATTGAAAAATTTTTTTCTCAAGTCAGCGATATCGCCTTGCAGACTTGAGAGGCTTCAAGCAGGGACTCTTGTGGGGGACTGAACCGGTGCGAGTTCAAGCCTCTATCTTACAGGACCAGATCCAGAACCGCGCCATAAGCAAACCCGCAGCAACAGCCAAACCGACCACCAACCCCAACCAGACCCCGACACCCTGCCACTGTAGAACAAACCCCATGTAATAGGCGGCGGGAATACCAATCATCCAATAGCTCACCCCCGCAATCACCATAGGCGCTCCGGCATCATGCACCCCGCGCAATAGGCCCAGCGCCATCGCCTGCACGGAATCGACCAACTGAAACAGCGCCGCCACCGCCAAAAGCGTGGCCCCGGCTTGTAAGATCAGGGCGCGATCCCCTTCGTTTGAATCCAAAAACAATCCAATCAGAGCGTGGGGATGCATCAAAAACGCATAGATCGTCGCTGCGACCACCACCATTGCCACGCCGGTCACCGCCCATGCACCCCGACGCAGATGCACCTCATCGCGCCGGCCCAGCGCATTGCCTGCGCGGATTGTGGCGGCATTACTCAATCCAAGGTGGATCATGAATGTGGCGGCCGTCAGCTGCATGGCGATACCATGGGCAGCCAGCGGCACCGTCCCCAGCCATCCCATCATAATCGTCGAGGCGGCAAACAAACCGGATTCAGCCAAACTGGTCAAACCGACAGGCACACCCATCCGGGCAACTGCCCCAAACACATCCCAGTCCAGCCGCCAGAGCCGATGAAACAAGGCGTGCTCTGGTGCGGTTTTGGCAGCATAGAACGCAACGCCAAGGAACATTACAAGATTGACTAGCAATGAAGCAATAGCAGCCCCCTGAATGCCCATCGCAGGCGCCCCCCAATGACCAAAAATCAGCGCATAGTTCAACACAGCGTTCAGCCCAACGCCCCCTACGGTGATCCACAGGACCACTTGGGTCTTTTCCAGCGCTGCCAAATAGGATTTAACCACCATCATCAACAGCGCCGGGACAATCGCAAACCCGGCGATCCTTAAATAGCGCTGCACCTCTTCAGCCAGCGAAAGCTGTTGCCCAAAGGCTTGCAACAGAGGTGATGACCACCAAAAAGCCGGCAACACCACAAGCCCGTACAGCGCGCTGAGCCAAAAGCCCATTCGGGTCACGCGCCGGACACGCAGTTGATCCCCCTGCGCCTCGGCACTGGCAACCAGCGGCATAATCGCCGCAGAAAACCCTGCCCCCAGAATAAATAGGACAAAAAACATTGTGCTGCCCAACACTAGGGCCGCCAAACCAGCAACCGAATGCCAGCCCATCATCACAGTATCGGTCATCGCGATCGAAAAATGTGCCAGATGGCCACCAATCAAGGGCAAGCCAAGGCGCATAATCGCGCGGAAATGCTGCTGGTAGGACACGGTCAACGACAAAGAAACGGCTCACTCTAATTAACAAAAGTACAGATCTAAACCAGCCATGCCCAAAAAAGCGCCTCAGAACAACCCTCAGGGCACCCAGTCCCGCATACTTGTGCAAGTCGAAGACGGCTAATTTGCAAAATGCCGCCCCACTGACCGAACTGAGCCTTCCCCCCGCGCCTGCAACCTGTCATATTGCGCAGCAACAAGATAAAAACAGAGCAGCTCACATGTCAGAAGATCTTCTCAGCAGCACCCAAGGGTCTGACTATAACGCATCCTCAATCGAGGTGCTCGAAGGGTTGGAGCCAGTACGTAAACGGCCCGGCATGTACATCGGTGGCACCGACGAGCGCGCGTTACATCATCTCGTGGCCGAGGTGCTCGACAACTCAATGGATGAGGCAGTCGCAGGTCATGCCAACCGCATCGAGGTTGAGTTGCATGCTGATTACGCAGTGACCATCCGCGACAACGGCCGTGGCATCCCTGTCGACCCCCACCCCAAGTTCAAAGATAAATCAGCTCTGGAAGTAATCTTATGCACGCTGCATTCGGGCGGCAAGTTTTCCGGCAAAGCCTATCAGACCTCGGGCGGTCTGCACGGAGTAGGCGCCTCGGTCGTGAACGCTCTCTCCGACAGTATGGTGGTTGAGGTGGCGCGCAACAAAGAACTGTTCGAACAACGCTTTTCGCGCGGCATTCCACTGGGCCCCGTGGCCAAAACTGGCACGGCCGCAAACCGGCGTGGCACCTCGGTAACCTTTCATGCCGATGAACAGATTTTCGGGTCGCACCGGTTTAAACCGGCACGCTTGCTGAAAATGGTCCGCTCCAAAGCCTATCTGTTTTCCGGAGTTGAAATTCGTTGGAAATCTGCCGTTTCGGATGGCGACACCCCACAAGAAGCGGTGTTCCACTTTCCCGGCGGGCTGGCTGATTATCTCGGCGAAACGCTGGCCGGTGCCACCACGTATGCCGAAAAGCCCTTCGCCGGCAGTATTGATTTTCAGGAAAAATTCAGCGTCCCAGGCAAGGTGGAATGGGCAATAAACTGGACCCCGGCGCGGGACGGGTTTATCCAGTCCTATTGCAACACGGTCCCCACGCCCGAAGGTGGCACTCATGAAGCTGGCTTTTGGACCGCAATTCTCAAGGGCATGCGCGCGTATGGAGAGCTTTCAAACAATAAAAAAGCTGCACAAATCACCCGCGACGATCTGATCACCGGCGGCTGTGCGCTGGTAAGTTGCTTTATCAGCGAGCCGGAGTTTGTCGGCCAGACCAAAGACCGTCTGGCCACCACCGAAGCCCAGCGCCTTGTGGAAAACGCTGTCCGAGATCACTTTGACAACTGGCTGGCGGCCGATACCAAATCTGCCGGTGCGATCTTGGATTTTCTCGTGCTGCGCGCTGAAGAACGCCTGCGCCGACGTCAAGAGAAGGAAACCCAGCGCAAAACGGCCACCAAACGTCTGCGCTTGCCTGGAAAACTGGTCGATTGCTCGGCCACTGCCCGCGAGGGCACAGAGTTGTTTCTTGTCGAAGGAGACAGCGCTGGTGGCTCGGCCAAAATGGCGCGCAACCGAAAAGTACAAGCGCTGCTGCCCCTACGCGGCAAAATCCTCAACGTCTTGGGTGCGGCCAGTGCTAAAATTGGCACCAATCAGGAAATCAGCGATCTGTCACAGGCGATGGGGGTCAATCTTGGCACGCGGTTCAACCTCGATGATCTGCGTTATGACAAGATCATTATCATGACCGACGCCGATGTGGACGGTGCCCATATCGCGGCGCTTTTGATGACGTTCTTTTTCACCCAGATGCGTCCGATGATCGACGCCGGTCACCTGTATCTGGCCTGTCCACCGCTGTTTCGGCTGACTCAAGGCGCCAAGCGCGTCTATTGCGTCGATGAGATCGAGCGGGACGAATGGCTGGAAAAAGGTCTTGGTGGCAAGGGGAAAATCGACGTCAGCCGCTTTAAAGGTCTTGGTGAAATGGACGCCAAGGATCTGAAAGAGACCACAATGGATCCAAGCAGCCGCAAACTGATACGGGTCAGCATTGATGAGGATGAACCCGGTGAAACCGGCGACCTGGTCGAGCGTCTGATGGGTAAAAAGCCAGAGCTGCGGTTTCAGTACATTCAGGAAAATGCACGCTTTGTTCAAGAACTGGACGTGTGACACCAACCTTTTAAAATTGGCTCCGATCCGGGACGCTGAAGGCATCAAAGGTGCTTTTGTCTCAAATTAAAATAGGCTTTGAAGATGTCGTATTCAACCTATGCCGTTATCATGTTAGCCGCGGGCCTTGGCATTCCTGTGATGGCAGCTCTGAACGCCGCGCTGGGTAAAATAATCGGCAACCCCGCGGGCGCGGTTGTGATGCTTTTACTGGTCGCGATGATTGCCGCAGGTGCGATTTGTGCCATCTCCGGCAGCCTGTCCCTGACCACGCTGCTAACGGCACCGAAACATCTGTTTTTAGCAGGGGTATTCGCCGCGTTTTACATGCTTTCCATCACCTATATTTCACCCTATTTTGGCGTTGGTAACGCGGTATTTTTCGTGTTGTTAGGTCAGTTGGTCAGCGCTGCTGCAATTGATCACTTTGCACTTTTTGGGGCGCATGCAACGGCATTGACGCCGATGCGGGGATTGGGCATTTCAGTCATGGCGCTCGGGGTTTGGATCACGCAACAGGCGTAGATCTCAAGACTGACCCTCTTTCAATGTGATCTGGTTCATATTAACGGTCTGGGAAAGGTATGGGGCAGGCTGAGCCGACAAACGCATACGCGCAAGGGGGCCCGTAATACCAATATCGTTACAAAGCAACCTGCCCCCGCTCACGCGACAAACGCCCCCTGCAAGCGTCCCCACGGTTCTCAAACCCGTCTATTGCGCCAACTTACAGACCATTTCCCACAGGCTATCAGGCACGTCCACATACTCTGCCGGGCGCGTATTTTGCCCCGGCATCCGTGCATCTGGATCAAGCGCAACACCTTCTGCTACCAACGCCATCCGGTCAAAAAACGCACCCGATACATCAGGATCTATCAACAAATAATACTGGCCCAGATCATGTGGCGCGCCTGTGGGCGCTTTCAGCGGTTTGACGTTGCGCGAGACCGTGCCGCCGGTCATGCCAGCAGCCAGCAATTCCGCCATCAAGCCGAAACCCCAACCTTTATAGCCGCCCATCGAGACCAGAGATCCTGCAAGCGCTGCTTCGGGATCAGTGGTTGGCGCACCATCGGCATCAATCGCCCAGCCTTCGGGAATACGTTCGCCTGCCGCTTTGGCCATGGTGATTTTACCCAGCGCCACCGTCGTGGTCGACTGGTCAAACTGCATCGCAATGCCTCCCTGCCCGTCGGGCACGGCAAAGGCGATCGGGTTGGTGCCGATCACCCGGCTTTTGCCGCCGGGTGGTGCCACAATTGGCGAGGCATTGGTCAGGCCCAGTCCGATCAGCCCCGCCTGCGCAATCTGAGCAGTGAAATACCCCAGCGAGGTGCAGGTATGAGCATGACAAATCGCCAGCGACGCGGTGCCGCATGCACGCGCGGCGGCAATCGCTTCGGGCAATCCACGCGCAAAGGCAGGTTGGGCAAATCCGAACCCTGCATCAACCTCGACCACCCCCGGTTTCGGGCGGGTGACAACCGGGGCGACGCGCCCATCCACGCGACCAGAGGTCAATTGCTGGCAATAGCTTTCCAGATAGTACAAGCCGCAAATCCGATTGCCCACAGCTTCGGCCTTGCGCACGGCATCTGCCACCGCGTGGGCAATCCAGTCGTCGGCGCCATGGCCGCTTAGAGCTTGAAAGGTTGTCGCTTCGATATCATCCAGCGAAAGAAGGGGCATATTAGGTCCTCTGCACTATTGAGATTTGTCCTTGATCCAAGCGCAGTATCTGGTCCATGCGATCGGCGAGGTCAATATTATGCGTTGCAATCAGCGCCGATAGGCCGGTATCGCGCACCAGTTCCAAAAGCATCGTAAAAACAGTATCCGACGTGGCGGGGTCAAGGTTCCCCGTCGGCTCGTCGGCCAACAACAATTTCGGTCGGTTCGCCAGCGCCCGACAAAAGGCAACCCGCTGTTGTTCCCCCCCAGACAGGGCCGCCGGCCGGTGCCCGGCCCGATCTGCAATACCCACCTTGGCCAGCAGATCCATCGCGTAATCACGTGCCTGCGCGGGCGCAACATTATTGGCCAGTTGAGGGATAACGATATTCTCCAAAGCTGAAAACTCAGGTAAAAGGTGATGGAACTGATAGATAAACCCGATGTCTTGGCGGCGCAGTACGGTGCGGGCTTTACCATCTAAACCGCACATATTTACCCCGTCAATTTCGAGCTGACCTGAATCGGCGGCATCCAACAGACCGGCAATATGCAGCAGCGTGGATTTTCCAGCCCCAGAAGGGGCAACAAGCGCCACAACCTGTGCAGGCGCAATTGCCAGATCCAGCCCTTTCAAGACCGTGACTTCGCCGTCCAATCCACGATTATAGGCTTTATCGATCCCCTGCAGACGTAAAATATCCTTATTCATATCGCAGCGCCTCAACCGGATTTAACCGCGCCGCGCGCCTTGCAGGAAAGATTGTCACCACAAACGACAGCGACAGCGACAAGCCAATGGCGGTGATCACATCACCCAATTGCAACTTGGCTGGAACATTATACAAACCACGAATGGACGGGTCCCAAACCCCGCCGCCAGCAAGGTAATTCACCGCAGAGAATATCGTGTCGATGTAAAGCGTAAACGCAACGCCAAGCAGCACCCCGCACAGGGTACCCAATAATCCGGTAGAGGCCCCGCAAATAAAGAATATCCGCATCACAGATCCCTCACTCAGACCCATTGTCCGCAAAATGCCAATATCACGACCCTTGTTTTTGACCAACATAATCAGCCCTGAAACAATGTTCATCGCGGCGATCAGTACCAGAATGGACATGATGATAAACATCACATTATCCTCGATGGTCAGTGCTTTAAGAAAGCTGCTCGAGGCCTGCCGCCAAGTCCAGACCAGCGCGTTATCACCAGCAGCCGCCTGCAGGGCAGGCAACAACACATCGACCGCCTCGGGATCGGCGACCATCACCTCGAACTCGTCGGCAGTCCCCTCCGAATTGAAAAAGCTTTGCGCCGCAGCAAACGGCATATAAATGCGGGTGCGGTCAATATCATAGCGCCCAGCGGTAAAAATATAGCCCACAACATAGCTTTTGATCCGGGGGCTGGTGCCAAAGGCCGTTTTGACGCCATCGGGGGACATGAGCTTGATTTTGTCGCCAACGATCACCCCCAGTTCGCGGGCCACCCCCGAACCGATTGCCACCCCGCTCTGAAAGCGGTTGATATCGCCCGCATAGCTCTCCGGGCGGGCGATACGAGGCAGCGTCAGCAAGTTTTCAAAACTGATACCAAACACTTCGACGCCTGCATTGCGTCCAAGACGGGTGGCCATCACCTGACCTTTGATCAACGGAGCCACACGACTTACTCCCGGCACTTGGCGCAGACGGGCGGCAATGGTATCGTACTCAGAGATCGACCGATCCATCTGACCGTTCTCGTTTACCGTTGCCCCCTGATAGACAGTCGCATGTGCATTGGCCCCAAGGATCGTATCCACAAACTCTGCTCGAAACCCGGACCGCACCGACAGGGTCGCGATCAGCGCAAAAACAGCGAGAGTAATACCAATCAGGCTTATCCAAGTCATCACACTGACCCCACCCTCGGCGCGCTTGGAGCGCAAATAGCGCCACGCAATCATCCACTCATATGCAGCAAACGGTGGCGGTGTATTGGACAAGTGTATCTCCTGATGTTGGATTGGGTGAAAATGACGTTTTGCGTGCCGAGCGTCAAGCGGCAAGATCACTTTACCGGCTTGACCTTACCACCCGTGAAGGCAGACCAGAATAAAACCAAAAGGCACCTCCAGAGTACGCAGTAGACCAGCGCATCCCACCAGATCAATGGTCTTGCCCTTTGTTTTCCATTCTGTGTAAATCATCTCATGTCATATCCAAGATACACAAAGTTAATCGATAGCCTACCCGCAACAGTGCCCTTTGTCGGTCCCGAGGCCCAAGAGCGCGAAAGAGGCGCTGTGTTTCTCGCCCGACTGGGCGCAAATGAAAGCGTCTTTGGCCCCTCGCCGAACGCCATTCAGGCGATGCGAGATGCGGCCGCTGAAATATGGCAGTATGGGGATCCCACCAGCCACGCGCTCAGCACAGCTCTGGCGGCATATCACGATATTGGCGTCGATAATCTGGTCGTCGGCGAAGGCATCGACGGGCTGTTATCATATATCGTGCGCATGTTGGTCGGACCGAGCGACGCTGTGGTGACGTCAGACGGGGCCTATCCAACGTTCAACTATCATGTGCTCGGCTTTGGCGGCACGCTGCACAAAGTACCCTACCGCGAGGATCACGAAGACCCCGAGGCGCTGATGTCAAAAGCCGCCGAGGTTGGCGCAAAACTGGTGTACCTTGCCAATCCTGACAATCCGATGGGCACATGGCATTCCGCCGAAACCATTACTGCCGCCCTAGAGGCGCTGCCCGAAGGCTGCCTTTTGGTGCTGGACGAGGCCTATATCGAATTTGCCCCCGACGGGGTTGCGCCAGCCATTGATATCAACGACCCGCGACTGATCCGGATGCGGACCTTCTCAAAGGGCTACGGCATGGCAGGTGCACGGGTGGGCTATGCCATCGGTCAGCGTGACCTGATCCGCAGCTTTGACAAAATTCGCAACCATTTTGGCATGAACCGCGCCGCGCAGGCCGGGGCACTGGCCGCGTTGAAAGATTCCGATTGGCTGGATTCGGTCCGCGCGCAAGTGGCGTCAAGTCGGACATCAATTGACGATATCGCCCGCAAAAACGGCCTGTCCACCCTGCCCTCGGCGACCAATTTTGTTGCCGTAGATTGCCAACAGGACGGCGCTTTTGCCCAACGGGTCTTGACGGCGCTCATAAAGCAAGGCCTGTTCGTACGAATGCCCTTTGTTGCGCCGCAAAACCGCTGTATTCGGATAAGCACCGGCACCGCAGAAAATATGCAACTGCTGGCCAAAGCCATGCCGATGGCACTGCAACAGGCCAGGCAAGGCTAACGGCTCAGAGCCGTTACAACACAGTATTCAGGGCAAGGCGCGCCACAATGTTCAGGCGCAGTCTGCAACAATCGCAGTAGCGGCGTCCATCCCGCCTGCCCCATGGGCAATGCCAAGAGCCGCCATCCCTGCCTGAACCGAAGACAGCATACCCAGCACCATATGCGCATTGATATGGCCCATATGACCAAAGCGAAAAAAACCATCGCACGCCGGATCACCCGGAGGGGCCATCCCCAAACCGATGCCGAGCGTGACACCGGCCCGTTCACTGAGCCATTGGCGCAGGCGTGTTGCATCAGGCGCGATCAGCGCGGCCGCCGTAACCGCGCGACTGCGATGCGCCGGATCGTCCACGTTGAGCCGCAGATCACCTCCAGATGACCAGGCATCACAAGCCGCCCAGATTGCTTGCGCCAACGTTTCATGGCGCGCCCAAACCTGTTCCATACCCTCATCGTGCAGCATATCAAGCGATACCCGCAACCCATACAGATGATGGGTCAGGGCCGTGCCGTTAAAATACTCGTAATACAGTTCGGGCCGGCTGCGCGGTTGCCAATCCCAATAGCGGCTGACCCGCGTCATTGCCTTGCGAGATTGCGCCGCATGGTCATTGAAAAACACAAACCCCATCCCCGGAGGCAGCATCAAACCTTTTTGGCTGGCAGCCACCATCACATCGACCCCCCAAGCGTCCATCTCGAAGCGGTCGCAAGCCAGTGAGGCAATGCAATCAACCATCAACAATGCCGGATGCCCCAAGCGATCCAATTCGGCGCGGACAGCGGCGACATCGTTGACAACTGACGTCGAGGTATCCACGTGGCTGATCAAAACCGCTTTGAGTTTCTGGGCGTGATCCCGTCGCAACGCTGCGCCAACCCGCTCCGGGTCCAGCGGTGCATGCAGGCCGAAATCAACCATGTCCACCTCGATCCCAAGCGCCTGCGCCATCTCGCCCCAGCCAACACCAAAGCGCCCTGTTGCAACGCAGAGCACCCGCTCGCCGGCCGCAACAACATTGCTCAGAGCCGCCTCCCAGGCGCCATGACCATTGGCGATATACATCGCGACCTCACCTTGGGTGCGTGCCACCCTGCGCAGATCCGGAACCAGTCCATGGGTCAGCTCAACCAAAGCCCCCTCATAAATATTGGGTGCGGCCCGATGCATCGCCTGCAGAACCCGATCTGGCACAACGGACGGGCCGGGGATCGCCAGATAAGACCGGCCTTGTGAAAGTGTCATCTGTATTTCCTAACAATTGTCGGCATTCTAATCTGCGCGCACGCGCCGCCCCCATTGCTATCGGCTTGCCACACGAGCGGCAAGCCCGTAAACCCTGCGCTGTAACAGTCGCTTTAGGCCTCCGCATGCTGTCAAATCATATGCACATATCAACGGGCTGGCTTGCGCGCGCAACAACGTCATGCAGCGCGGACATGTCAAACCCGACAGCCCAGCGCGCCGCACAAATTTGGTGGCATATTTTCAATCAGAATTTTGCACAGTTTTTCCGTTACAATTGTCGTCAAATCGTCCCCGGCTTATCCCGCGACAACCAGCCATTGCTGGCCTGGATGGTACACGACAAAAGCGTGTGCGTCCGGAAAATCATTAATCTGCGCAGGTCGCCGCAGCACACGCTCTCCACGGTTGAAACCGAAAGCTGTCAGGTCCTGAGCCTCACACTGATCAATCGACCCCTCGTTGCGGATCGAGCCGCACCCGCAGAGGGGATTTTGGAAATCTTCCAAATCCTGTGGAAGATGAAAAACCCGGTAGTATTTCACGGCAAATCAGGCACGACCCGGACCGGATTGATTGCCACAGCCTGTATGATGGTGTTCCAAGCTGTATCAGTGGCCTCTGCGAAAAGCCAAATTTCCACTTATTCTGTTGGCATTGCATTCGGCACATGCAACATTTACCAGTGTATTTTAGACGGCTTCCAATCCCGGCATTTCCACGCTGCGATTGGCTTGAAAGACTGGATCGCAAACGAAAATGATAACGAGAAAAGGCAAGCCGGGTTCGACAGCAATCGTCCCCGAAGGGAGTTGGCATGAGTGAAAGTCCGCAACAGGGCCTCTTCCGATGGCTGTGGCACGCCTATATGGCCCGCCACATATGGGTTATCTTACTTGCATTGCTGTTTATGACCATCGAGGGCAGCATGCTTGGTGCAATGAGCTATATCATGAAGCCGATGTTTGATCAGGTGTTTGTCGGTGGCGACACCGATGCCGCGCTTTTTGTCGGACTGTTGATTTTGGGTATTTTCCTTCTGCGCGCCTCGGCCAGCATTGCGCAAAAAGTCCTGCTTGCAAGGCTTTCAGAAGTTACGGCCGCCCATATCCGCACAGATATGATTGGCCATTTAATGCGCTTGGACGGGGATTTTCACGCCACCCATCCGCCAGGATTGGTGATGCAGCGCATCGAGGGCGATGTTGGGTCTATCAATCAAGTCTGGGCGACGATCATCACCGGGGCCGGACGCGACTTTGTCGCCGTCATTGCCCTGATGGCAGTGGCTGTTTCCGTCGATTGGCGCTGGACACTCATAGCCTGTATTGCCACACCATTTCTGATTTTACCGTCGATCCTGGTGCAGCGCTTTGTGCGCAGTAATGCCCGCTTGGTGCGCGATATCTCAGCGGACCTCTCGACGCGCTTGAACGAGATTTTCCACGGCATCAATCCGATCAAACTCAACACCCTCGAAGACTATCAGGTAAACCGCTATCGGGCGTTGGCCAAAAAACGAATTAATTTTCAAACCAAAGCGGTGCTAGGCCAAGGCGGGATGTCGGGCATTATGGATGTGATGTCGGGCATCGGATTTCTGGCCGTGGTCGTCTATGGAGCCAACGAGATTATTTCAGGCCAAAAAAGCGTTGGCGATTTCATGAGTTTTTTCACAGCTATCGGACTGGCGTTTGAGCCATTGCGGCGCCTCGGCACGCTCAGTGCCACGTTGCAAATCGCTGCCGCAGGGATCGAGCGCGTCAAAGGCCTGCTTGATTTCAAACCAAGCCTTCTGTCTCCGGAAACGCCCGATACGGCCCCGTCTGGCGCGCCGGTTATTGTGCTTGAAAATGTATCGCTAAGCTATGCTGGGACAGAGGTTTTAAAAAATGTTTCTTTTACGGCCGAGGCTGGAAAAACCACAGCATTGGTGGGCGCGTCAGGCGCTGGAAAATCAACAATTTTTAACTTGTTAACCCGCCTGGTGGACCCCCAGATCGGCCAGATCACCCTGTCGGGCGTGTCAGTTGACAGTCTGCGTCTGGAAGATTTGCGACAGCTTTATTCTGTGGTTGCCCAAGATGCGCTGCTGTTCGATGAAAGCCTGCGCGAAAACATCCTGCTCGGTCAGACCGATATTGCGCCCGAAACACTGCAAGTGGTACTGGATGCGGCGCATATCAGCGATTTCTTGCCACGGCTGACCAAGGGGCTTGAAACACCTGTTGGTCCCCGGGGGTCTTTGTTGTCAGGGGGGCAACGACAACGCGTCGCGATCGCGCGCGCTCTGCTGAGGAATACGCCGATTCTGTTGCTTGACGAAGCCACGTCGGCGCTGGATGCACAATCTGAAAATATGGTACAAGCGGCGCTTGACAAATTGAGCAAAGGTCGCACGACGCTGGTAATCGCCCACCGTCTCGCCACAATCCGCAATGCTGATAAGATTATTGTCATGGCCCATGGCAAAGTCGTCGAAATCGGGACCCACGAGGCATTGATGGCCCGCAACGGCGCCTATACGGAACTTTACAACCTACAACTCAACGAGGCCAAAACTGCCTAGCGCCGCCGCACCTCCAATGCGCATGCCGAACACGGGCCAACCGCCGGGGCGATGCGAGATCGACAAGGCAAATTGAACAGCCAGATCAGGCAGCCAGATTGAGCCATAAAAACAAACAGCGGGATGACAACAGCCCACACAGCACACATATACAAAGGATCGAGACAAATATCGGACTGTCTTTGATGCCCAAACGAACGGAACGACAGATGCCCTATACGCGCGATCGACATATTTTTGAAATCCGAGGCCATGACCGGGCCGGGTTTCTGCAAGGTCTGGTAACAAACGATGTCAGCCAAACGCCCCAGGCTCTGACATATTCGGCGATCTTGACGCCACAAGGTAAATTTATAACCGATTTCTTTTTATTCCAAGATGAGAAGGCCATCTATATGGATGTGGCAGACAGCGCTGCACCCGCACTTTCCACACGGTTGAATATGTATAAGCTGCGCGCCGAGGTGACGATTGATGACAGCCCACTCAAGGTGTTTTGTGGCACGGGATCTGCCCCGCAGGGCGCAAAGTCAGACCCGCGTGATCGGTCATTGGGCTGGCGGCTTTACGGCGAACGCTCGGGCGACGATGGCAGCGATTGGACCGCCCTTCGGGTTGCCGCTTGCATCCCCGCCGTTACCATCGAACTCACCGCTGATAGTTATATATTGGAAAATGGGTTTGAACGTCTGCACGGAGTTGATTTCAAAAAGGGCTGTTATGTCGGTCAGGAAATCACTGCTCGGATGAAGCATAAAGCCACGCTGCGCAAAGGTCTGGCACAGGTGCGTGTCGACGGGAAGGCACCGACGGGCACAGACATTGTTGCAGATGGTAAAAACGTCGGTGTGTTATACAGCCAATCTGGCGGGCTGGGATTGGCCTATCTGAGGTTTGATCGGGCCACGGATAAAATGCAGGCCGCATCCGCCCGGGTCCGGTATGTTACCGACCAAGAACAGTCCTAGTTTTCATTCTGTGAGGGCATAATACTGGTTTGCGCGACCCACGCCATAACTTAGGCGCGCTCGGCATATTCCATCGTCTCGGTATTCACCACGATGTCCTCATCCTGCCCTACAAAAGGTGGCACCATGACTTTCACACCATTATCAAGGACCGCAGGTTTAAAGCTGTTTGCTGCCGTCTGACCCTTCACCACCGGCTCTGTTTCAACAATTTTACAGATCACCTTCTGTGGTAGCGTGGCGTTTAACGCCTCTTCCTCATGAAACTCCATGACAATAGTCATACCGTCTTGCAAAAAGGGTCTGCGGTCGCCCAGCAAATCAGCTGGCAGTTCGATCTGCTCGTAAGTCTCAGTGTCCATAAACACCAGCATTCCATCGTTCTCGTATAAAAACTGCTGGTCTTTTTGTTCAAGCCGAACCCGCTCCACTTTATCTGCGCTGCGAAACCTTTCGTTCAATTTGGATCCATTGCGCAAATTGCGCAATTCAACCTGTGCAAAGGCGCCACCCTTGCCTGGCTTGACATGATCAACCTTCACAGCGGCCCAGAGGCCATTGTTGTGCTCAAGTACGTTTCCTGGACGAATCTCGTTCCCATTGATTTTTGGCATGATGTAAACCTGACACTAAAGGTTGTTTTTGATCTCACACGCCCTATATCTTGTGCATCGGAGCATGACAAGGCGTGGTTACGCCGTGTGCCCATAGATGAAGCTATGCACTGAGAGCATGGCAGCTTTGCGTTTGAGGGGTATCCGAATCAGTATTTTTGCGTCATAGATGACGGCACGCCTAGAACACAAGAACAATAATAAAAGGACGACGAGATGAAAGATTTCGTTGACGGATCAGCTTTTAATAATGAACAGGGAAACCGCGCGCGGAAGCTTTTCGCTGCGGTGGTATTGGCTGCGTTAGATGATGCGATCGCTGATGACAAAAAATATGGTAATGGACCGGAACAAATTGCACGCTGGGCGCGGTCACGCGACGGTCGTGAGGTTCTTTCTTGCGCTGGGATCGACCCCAATGAGCGCGTCGTGACCGGCCTGATGGAATTTGTTTCCAAGGGCGTGCGCACGTCTGTCGCACTGTCGCGCGAAGAAAGTGAACGGCGCCATGCGGCGGAACAGGCCGAAGCTGCGTGAAGACACCCACCATGCTCCACAGCAAAGCGCATCCAAACGGGTGCGTTTTTTTATGCCTTAGCGGGCAATGAGCCCAATGGGCCGGGCGTTGATGATCCAAGGGGCCGGATCAAATGTCGGCAAATCACTGGTGGTGGCCGGATTGCTCAGAGCGTTCCGGAACCGTGGTCTGACCACCCGCCCTTTCAAACCACAAAACATGTCCAACAACGCAGCCGTAACCGCAGATGGCGGCGAAATCGGTCGCGCTCAAGCATTGCAGGCCCGCGCAGCCGGGGTTCCCCCCCATACCGATATGAACCCGGTCTTGCTCAAACCCGAATCCGAGACCGGGTCACAGTTGATCGTACAGGGAAAAATGCGTGGACATCTGTCGGCGCGTGACTTTGGCCGCAAAAAGCAAGACCTGATGCCTCCGGTTTTAGAGAGCTTTCAACGGATAGCGCGTCAAGCGGATTTGACCATAGTCGAAGGCGCGGGCAGCCCTGCAGAGATTAACCTGCGCCGCAACGATATCGCCAATATGGGTTTTGCGCGGGCGGCAAATGTTCCCGTGATCCTACTGGGAGATATCGATCGTGGGGGCGTGATTGCGCAACTGGTCGGTACGCAAGCTGTTCTGGACGCGGACGATGCAGAGCAGGTTGTTGGGTTCGCAATCAATAAATTTCGCGGTGATGTCAGCCTGTTTGACGCAGGGCTTACTGCCATCACCGAACATACCGGTTGGCCGTCTCTGGGCGTGTTGACCTGGTTTCAAGATGCATGGAAACTGCCAGCAGAAGACGCGCTCGAACTGGCATCTCATGTCGGTGGCCAGATCAAAATTGCAGTGCCAGTACTGTCTCGCATCGCCAACTTTGACGACCTTGACCCGCTCACCAACGAAGCCGATGTTACCGTTGAAATGATCCGCGCCGGCACAGCACTGCCCGGCGACGCCGATCTGGTATTGATCCCGGGCAGCAAATCAACCATCGCCGATCTGGCATATTTTCGGACACAGGGTTGGGATATAGACTTGCGCGCTCATCATCGCCGCGGGGGGCGTATTTTGGGGCTTTGTGGCGGCTATCAGATGTTGGGCAAAGACATCCGAGACCCTGACGGAATAGAAAGCCACCAGCGATCAGTCGAGGGGCTGGGCTTGCTGGATATCAGTACCGAGATGCGCCCGGAAAAAACATTGGCCCTCACCGAGGCCACCTATATGCCCACCGGTGACCAAGTAATGGGTTATGAAATTCATATCGGGCAAACGCAGGGCCCTGATTGCGAACGCGCTTGGCTGGATATTGCCGGCCGGCCCGAGGGTGCCGCGTCTATCGACGGGCGCATAAGGGGCTGTTATCTGCACGGCTTGTTTGCCGAAGACGGCTTTAGAGCAGCGTTTCTCAAAGACTTCGGCGCGGTCAGCACCACGCACTATGATCAAGGGGTGGAGAATGTTTTGGATGCCCTCGCGCGACAGTTAGAGCAGCAGTTGGATTTGGACCATATATTGTCTCTGGCGCGCGAAGTCGCATGACTTAGGATGCGTCATCCTTATCCAAGGCGCGCTTAACCTCGCGGCCAACGATATTACGCACCAAACGATTAAGGCGTATATCCAACTGCACCTTGAGCTCTTCGCGGACAATTTCTACAACAAACTGGCGAAATTTGGCTTCGTCCATTTCGGTTTTTGATTGCTCTATGGGGGCGCTGCGCGACGTGGAACTGGCAGAAGGGGTCGGCGCGGCATCTGAACTGTCCCAGGTCATCGGCGCGTCTTGCGTTGCAGCATAGGCATCTTGTTCAGGACGATCCGGTTCCCATTGCCCTTTTGAACGCGCCACCAGCGTCTCTAATGCCGCTATTTTCGTTTCAAGTTTCGACGCATCCTTACGCCGGGCAGAACCCACGGAGGCCGACTTAGGTCCTGCAGGCGCCGAAGCCTTTGGCACAGGTTTTTGGGGCGGTGCTTTAACAGGCACTGCTGTTTTGGACACAGGCGCTTGCTGCCGCGTCTTCACAGGTTCCTGCCGCGACGCATGTACGGGTGCCTCTGCAACTGGAGCCGGCTCTTTGCGCCGGGCCCGCACCAGTTCACGACGCTTTTTAGACCTTTGTTCTTGCGCCTGTTCGGCCTCAGGGGCCGGGCTAGTAGAGGACATGTTTTGCACACCGCTCTTAGTCGGGTTAGGCGCGGCATCCATGTCGGCGTGCGCATCATCTTGGTGACCATCCGAACCTGCGACAACATTTGATGACGGAGTATCACTAGCCGAGCCTGGGATAAACTGACTTTCACTGGGCACTCTCAAGGCCGGACCCAGCACCAATCTTTTTGCGCCACTTGGTTTTGAACTCTGGGTTGAACTCTGTGGGCGCGCCATTGGGTTATCGCGCACTTCGTCGACGATAACGCGCCGGATTGACGCCAATACGTCTTTAGCGTCCTCGTTTGAAGATGATCCAGACATGCCCTCACCCGTAAACTCCTGAACGCACTCTAACTCTTTCATTCCATTCGTACAATGTCTAGTTGGCGACTATTTTTTTCCGAGTGACTTGAGCAGCCGATCCAGTTTTTTGCCCTGCTCGGAAACCGCGGGAGCATTTTCCTGAAGCGAAAAATACTCTTCTGGATCGTATTTTGGCACATCCAGCCCCAAAAGATCAGCCGTCATGCGCCCCATAGACGACCGCAGCTTATAGCTGGCTATCTGCTGATCAGCCAAAGCCGAGACCTTGTTGTTTTCAGCATCCAAGAGTTCTTGTTCCGCATTTAAGACATCCAGCGTCGTCCGCGCGCCCAAGGCCGCCTCTTCCCGCACTCCCAAAAACGCAACCCGCGCGGCGCGGATTTGGAGCTCGCTCGCCTCTTTTTCCGCGGTGGCAACCTGCAAGCGCGCATATGCTGTTGCCACATTTTGCTCAACGGCCAATGCAGCCAAGTTCAGGCCATACCGTGCGGCATCCCGCCTCGCCGCGCTTTGGCGCACAAAAGCCGGGATTTGCCCACCTTGATAAATCGACCCGGTTGCCTGTAATTTTATTTCACCACTGCGCCCGTAGGCCCGCGAGGTTAGCGTTTCTGTCAACCCATAAGAACCCGACAGTTTCACGATTGGCTTTTTGGCTAATTGGGCTTGCTGCAAGGTCAGCTCTGCCACTGTTACACTATGCTGAAGTTCTTTTATATCCGGGTGTTGGCGTACGGCTATAGCCTTTGCAGCATCAAGGTTTTTCACGGGTTTCAAGACTTTGTCTGACCCATTCAGCGCTTTGGGCGCATGTCCGATTGCAGCGCGGTATTCTTCAACTGCGACCCGCAGCGTGCCCTCGGCCGCCGCCAGCGCACTGCGAGAGCCCGCCAGCCGTGCCTCGGCCAGAGCCACATCCGTTCGAGTCACCTCCCCAACGTCAAACCGGTCTTTTGCCGCGCGTAACTCTTCGGTAATCAAGCTGAGGTTGCTGCGCCGCAATGCCACTTTTTCGGTATCTCTGCGCACATTCGTGAACGCTTCAACCGCACGGATCAACACTTTTTGTTCCACCGATAACAGTTTCTGTCGGGTACCCAGAACCGCCTCTTTCTTAACCTGAACGGCCAGTTTTGACGCGCCAAAGTCATAGATTAACAGCTCAGCCACAAGCCCTGCTGACGCGACAGTCGATGTGCTATCCGAAGACTGATATACGCCGTTCGATCCGATCCGGCCGCTGGAAAGGCTTCTTTTTACCGAGCTTGACCATTGCAAAATTGGCCGTAATTTTGAAGCAGCTATCACCACATCTTCATCTGCCGCGCGTAACAAAGCCCTATTTTGCTGAATCAAGCCACTGTTAACATAGGCCGCAGCAAGCGCATCTGCCAATGTTTCCGCCCGCACTGGCAAAGTCAAAGCAGCGGCGACAGCCAGACCTATTATGCCTCTGAGAACAGCCCCAATATACGACTTACTCATTCTCTTCCCTCTTATCTTCTCAAACAAAACATTCTGCGAGACTTTCGTGTTCAGAATGCAAACACCGCAGTTTTCTCAAATCCCGGCAAAATCGGCGCGCCAGCGTTGAATGCGAATCTCCAATTCAAAAAAGTATTAATCTTATACCCGATACGGACTTCACCAAGAGCGCCATCCATAAAAATCGCCGCGATCCTGCCGCCATCTTTCAATTGCGAAAGCACTCCATCGGGGACCTGCTCGACCCCACCTTGCAGAATAATGACATCAAACGGCCCATGCTGTGCCGCCCCTGAAACCAAGGCACCCGAATGTACCAAGACGCTGTCTTCACCTATTTCGTTCAACAAGCCCTCCGCCTCAGAGGCGAACTCACTTTCTTCCTCTAGTGCCACCACAGCCTCAGCCATTCGCGCGATCACCGCAGACGAATATCCCAACCCGGACCCAATATCGAGAACCAGTTCGTTCCGCTGAATATCAAGCGCATCCAGCATTTTCGCCAAAGTGCGCGGCTCAAGAACAATCCGATTAGCGGTCAGGTTGCAATTCTCACCAATATAGGCACTTTCTTTTACGGCGCGGGGCACGAACAGCTCTCGGGGCACCGATAGCATTGCGTCAATAATCGGAAATTTGGTTACATCTGACGGGCGCACCTGAGTATCAACCATAATCTTGCGGCGGGCGGAATAGTCACTCATAATCTATACTCGCTTGCTAGGGCGCGGCGACAACGTCAGCCGCTTAATTAGAACAGTGTCACACAGAGAAAGCAACAGCAACGGCGCAACAAAGAATCTCAATATGTTTATGCCATAATTCATGAGCGCCAAGTTAAATCTACTGTTTTCATCACGGCAACTCTAGAACTTTCTTGGCGGCGCGAAAACACTCCAGCGCCTGCGGCACGCCACAATAAATCCCAATCACATGGATAATAGCCCGGATTTCTTGCTCTGTCACACCATTGGTCACCGCTCCACGACAATGAATTTCCCATTCGTGCATCTTGCCCAAAGCGCCGAGCATCGACAAGTTCATCATTGACCGGGTTTTGGCGTCGATCACCTCATCGCCCCAACCAAAGCCCCAGCACCAAGCGGTCATTGCCTCTTGAAACGGACGGGTGAAATCATCTGCGGCCGCAAGGTTTTTTTCCACATACTCAGCACCCAGAGTGGCCTTGCGTTGTTCAAGCCCTTTCAGAAAAAGATCTTCGTTAAATAAATCAGCCATCATGTCCTCTTGAGTTTAATTGCGATATTTTTGGTTTGCACATAGTTCCACAGGGCTTCTCGCCCCTTCTCGCGACCATAGCCAGATTTGCCATAGCCGCCAAACGGCGTTTCGACACCGCCTGCAAACCATTCGTTGACAAAGACCTGCCCCGCACGAATTTTGCGCGCCACCTGCGTGGCCCGATCAAGATCGCGGGTAAAGACACCACCGACAAGACCATAGTCGGTGCCATTTGCGATCTCAATCGCCTCAGCATCCTCGCGGAAGCGCAATACTAATAATACAGGCCCAAACACTTCGGTCTGGGCAATCGTCATCTCGGGGGTCACCTCAGCCAGAACGGTCGGTTGCAAAAATGCCCCGGGGATATTCATCGCGCGGCCACCAGTGACAAGCTTGGCGCCCTGTGACACCGCCTCTGAAACCAATCCGGCAGCGCGGTCGCGTTGTTTGACGCTGACCATCGGGCCCATGTTTGCGCCAAATGTCTGCCGATCCGCCCCAGGCCCCACCGACAATGATTCGGCAATTGACACCGCGCGCTGCACCAACTCATCATGGCGGCTCTCATGCACTATAATCCGCGACATCGCCGAACAGACCTGTCCAGCATTGATGAAAATTCCCTTGCGAATATCTGTTTCCATTGCCACAAGATCAGCATCACTGTGCACAATCGCAGCCGATTTTCCGCCCAGTTCCAGCACGCAGGGCACCACATTTTTTGCGGCGGCAGAGGCGATGGCGATCCCCGTGGCCACCGACCCGGTAAATACCACCTGATTGATATCGGGATGCGCCGACAGGGCTGCGCCCGCCTGGTGACCATATCCACATACTAAATTGACCGCCCCTTTAGGCAGACCAACAGCTTCAGCTGCATGGGCGAACCAGGCGTTGCTCAGCGGGGTCATCTCGGGTGGTTTGACCACCACCGTATTGCCGGTGGTCAGCGCCGCAGACAGCGAGCGCGCGGTCATCTCGACCGGAAAATTCCATGGTATAATCTGGGCCGAGACTCCGTAAGGTTCATCCGTCGTGAAATCAAAATACCCTGCCCCCAGCGGGATAGACCGGCCTTCAAGAGTTTCGGCCTGATTGCCGTAATATTCGAAATACCGCGCAGCCCCGGTCACCTCGATCCGAGCCTCCCAGATCGGCTTGCCCTGTTCAAGGCTTAGCAGAGCCGCAATTTCCTCCAGGTGCTCCAAAAGATACCGACCCATCGCCTGTACAATGCGCCCGCGCTCGACTGGGCGCATATCGGTCAGTACGCCCGTGGAATGCACCCGTTTGGCCGCTTGCACCGCAAGGTCCACATCTCTGGCATCAGCCAGCGCCTGTTCAGCAATTTTTTCCCCTGTGCCAGGATTGATCACGTCAATCCTTCCGGCCCCACCATCGACCCAGGCGCCATCGATATAGTTCTGCCAATACCCCTTTACTTCACGCATCTTATCCTCACATTCTGTCCGTCGGAGTTTCACCCCCCGCACGGCTATTTAGGAAGCCCATCATGGAGTGTGATCCAATTTTGCCGCCCTGCATAGTGATAATACGCTTGTGGCTCAAATTGTTCACGACAGTCTAAACTGACTGCATAAAGATCCGTTTTGTCACGTCGTTGCGCCCTGTCATAAAACAACGCCGCGCAGCAACGAAGATAAAAACCCCGTTTCACTAAGAGGCTGCTGTAATAGACCCGCCGCGTCCCCTGCCAAGTGATGTTTTGGCGCGCCAGCCAAATCCAGCTGTTTAAGGCCACCGGGCAGGCGCCACGGCAAATTTTGCAGTGGCAATGCCCAGACCAAATCACCGAGCCCTTACTAGGCCACCGCACGGCCCCACAAAAAACCGCTCCGAGAAGGGTTCGCACTCAGTAACAAGTGATATAGCTGGGTTCCTTGCTGATGATGGGATCCCGCCTTATATCAGCACAACACGGCCAGTGACACACCTGGCCTAATACCAGTCTGGACATCTGCGCAACTCCGCGACAATGTGCCACCGAACCTGCGTGCAGCCTGTCCGCAACCCTGTGAAAAACGTGAGACCCGAATGAACCTGTTTGCAACCGATGACGTGCAATTGCATTACCGTGACGATGGCGATCCGCAAGGTGCACCAGTGGTGTTTGCCAATTCTCTTGGAACCGATTTGCGGTTGTGGGATCCGATCTTGCCGCATCTGCCAAAAGGGCTGAGGATCATCCGCTATGACAAACGCGGGCACGGGCTATCATCGTGTCCGAAGGGCGCGTATTCAATGGGGGCTTTGGTGCGGGAGATTGAGGCACTTCTGGATCATCTTGACGTCAAAAACTGCCTGTTTGTCGGTCTGTCGATCGGCGGCATGATCGCGCAGGGCTTGGCCATAAAACGGTTGGATCTGCTTCGGGCGATGGTGCTGTCGAACACCGCCGCCAAGATCGGCCAACCCGCGATGTGGGACGACCGCATTGCCGCCGTCAAAGCCGGCGGGATTGAAGCGCTGGCCGATAGTATTCTGGAGCGTTGGTTCTCGGATGGATTTCGCGACCAGCCTGAATTGGCGCTTTGGCGCAACATGCTGGTGCGTCAACCCGATGCTGGCTATATGGGCTGTTCGGCTGCGATCAGCGGCACCGATTTCTATACGCCAACCAGTGGATTGCGATTGCCAACCTTGGGAATCGCCGGCAGCGAAGACGGCTCTACACCGCCGGATCTGGTGCGCGAAACCGTTGAACTGATCCCCGGTTCCAAGTTTCAGCTGATGCGCAATGCCGGGCATCTGCCCTGCGTTGAGCAACCGGCCGATTATGCCAAACACCTCACGGATTTCATGGTCGATATCGGCCATCTTTAGAACCTGTAAGGCACAGCTTTGACACCCAAACTTCCCATTTTCTTTATTGTGATGACCGTCGTTATTGATGCGATGGGGATCGGGCTCATCATACCTGTCATGCCGCAATTGCTGCTTGAAGTTCTACCCACAGCCACCCTTGGCCAGGCGGCAATCTGGGGCGGCATTATGGCCATGCTATTTTCGCTGATGCAATTCCTATTCGGACCTATGCTGGGCAGCTTGTCCGACCAATACGGCCGAAAACCGCTTTTGCTGGTGACATTGGTGATCATGGCGCTTGGCTATCTGATTATGGCACTGGCTGGCGGCATCTGGCTTTTGTTGTTTGGGCGAATTATTGGCGGCATCAGTTCTGCCACGCAATCAACGGCTGCAGCCTATATCGCGGACATTTCAAAACCCGATGAAAAGGCAGGTAACTTTGGCCTGATCAGCGCCGGATTTGGTATCGGCTTCGTGCTTGGGCCGCTTTTGGGCGGGGCTTTGGTCGAATTTGGCACCCGTGCCCCGTTTTATGCGGCCGGACTTTTGGCACTGGCCAACGCCTTGTTTGGCGCAGTGGTTTTGCGCGAAAGCCTAACGGCCAGCACCCGCCGGGCCTTTGAATGGCGCCGCGCTAATCCGTTGAGCGCGTTTCGCTATATCGGCCAGTTTAAGGATCTTACCGCGTTGTTATGGGTCAGCTTTTGTTTCTACATCAGCGTTGCGGTCTATCCGGCAATCTGGGTGTATTATACCACCGAACGCTTTGACTGGTCGCCGGGGTTAATCGGCGTCTCGTTGGCGGTATATGGCGGCTCCACGGTGTTGGTGCAGGCAGTTTTGATCCGGCTTGCCAACCGCTATCTGGGGGATAGTAAAACGGTCAAGCTGGGATTGATTATACAGATTCCAACGCTGGCAATGATCGCATTGGTCGGAGATGGCACCCTGCTGTTGGCGCTTACCCCGCTGGCAGCCCTCGGATCCATCGGAACACCAGCGCTGCAGGCAATTATGTCGCGTGCCGTGGGGACAGAAAGCCAAGGCGCACTTCAGGGTGTTTTGGCCAGTTTGAACGCGTTTGCAACCATGATTGCCCTGCTTGCCATGACCCAAATTTTCGCCCATTTCTCAAGCGGTGACGCGTTGGTGTATCTGCCGGGCGCTCCCTTTTTGGTGTCGGCGCTGTTGATGGCGTTGGGGCTGGGATTATTTTGGCGTCTGCAGCTGTCTGCAAAGGCCTGATGTCTTTGCACAATCATGAAACTTGGCATTGCATTTCACATCGCAATCAGAAACCATCGTGGCGACCTCTTGTGCGCGCCGCAATAACCGGGGTCTAATCTAGCCTAAGCTGCAAACAGACCATCAAAAGGCACACCTATGAAACTGCAAGATCTTGAGGTCATTGTCACCGCGCCCCCTGCACCGGGCTGGGGCGGGCGCTATTGGATACTGGTCAAACTGACCACCGATACCGGCCTTGTCGGCTGGGGCGAATGCTATGCCGCGTCGGTTGGTCCAAAGGCGATGACCCACGTCATTGCAGACGTTTTCGCGCGTCATATGCAAAACGAGCACCCTGAAAACATCGAGAAAATGTTTCGCCGTGTCTATTCCAGCGGGTTTACGCAACGCCCCGACCTAACGGTGATGGGGGCATTTTCCGGCCTTGAAATTGCCTGTTGGGATATTCTTGGCAAGCATCGAAACAGGCCGGTCTGGGCGCTGCTGGGTGGTAAAATGAACAATCGCATCCGTGCCTATACCTATCTCTATCCGCTGCCTCATCATGACCCTGTTGCGTTTTGGACCTCGCCCGAGATGGCCGCCGAAAGTGCGGCTGATTGTGTACAGCGTGGCTATACGGCCGTGAAATTCGATCCGGCAGGTCCTTATACAGTGCGCGGCGGGCATATGCCGGCGCAATCAGATATCACGCTGTCGGTTGCATTTTGCAAAGCGATACGCGGCGCCATCGGCGATCGAGCCGATCTGTTATTCGGCACCCATGGCCAATTCAGCTCCGCCGGGGCGATCCGGCTTGGGCAGGCACTTGAGCCCTATAGCCCTTTGTGGTTCGAAGAACCGATCCCACCCGATAACCTGCTCGAATTTTGCAAAATCGCCGAAGCCGTGCGTATCCCTGTTGCTGCCGGCGAACGCCTGACCACCAAGGCCGAGTTTGCGACGCTATTACAAACCGGTGGTGCCGCAATCTTGCAACCGGCCCTGGGACGGGCCGGCGGCCTGTGGGAGGCCAAAAAAATCGCAGCCCTCGCAGAAGTGTTCAACGCACAGCTCGCGCCACACCTTTATGCAGGGCCCGTGGAATGGGCGGCTAACATCCAGCTGGCTGTCTCAACCCCCAATCTATTGATGGCCGAAACCATCGAAACCCCGTTTCATGCCGCATTGATCCGCAGCACACTTTGCGTGGAAAACGGCTATGTCACCGCCCCGGAAACTCCTGGCTTGGGCATACAGCTCGACGAGGCACTGGCCCGCGCCCATCCTTACCATGGGTCTGGACTGCATCTTGAGATGCAGGAAGACCCCTGCAACTATCAAACCGGCAATGCCTTTTTGGGCGGCGCTCCGCCGGCGCCACAATGACCCCGCACATCTCGGTTATTATACCCGCGTATCACGCCCATGAAACAATTGCGCGGGCGGTTGCATCCATCCGCAATGCAGGGGTGCCGATGGCGCAAGTGCAGGTCGTGATTGCACCAGATGACGGACAGGATTACACCTATTTGGCTGGTCAAGCCCAAAACATTACCATTGCCACCTCTGCAGAGGTACGCTTGGGTGCAGGCCCTGCCCGCAACCGTGCATTGCAGGCGGCAAAGGCAGATTATGTCGCCTTTCTAGATGCAGATGACACATGGGAAGATCTGTATCTGGCCGAGCTTTTACCCTTGGCGCAAAAATTCGGAGCCGCTTTCGGATCGACCTCTATATTGGATCAGGGGCAGGAAATCCTGCGCCTGCCGTTGCAAAACAGCCTATCATTTGCCGATTTCGCGCGCTCGGGTGCAAGTTTTCACCCCGTGGTGTCGCGGATGCACGCCGGACCGTTTATCAACCGCCCCTCACAGGATATTATGCATAGCCTAGAAGTTGTAGCCCTATATGGCAACGCAGTGCCGGTGTCCCAAGCGGCCTATCAACTGCACCTTAACCCGCTGAGCACCACGGCGGATAGCAATTTTTCCCGCCGCGCCACCGCCGCCTATGAAGCCTATGTGCAGGATATACGCCTTGGGAAAACCCGTATTCCCGCCGCTTATCATGAGGATACTGTAGCTGTCTTCCACGCAAAAAGCCGGCTTAACCGCGCCTATACCGACGCAGGCGGCACCCAAAGCTATTACCAGTTCATCGCCGCGATGCGGCCCTGCTAAGAGCCTGTGCAGCCGGGCCTATTCAGCCCAATCCCACGGGCGTTCATAGCTGCCCAAAACTGACTGCACTTCTGCCTCGTCAGCCCCTCTACCAACCAGAGCAACAAGCCCACGGGCTTTATCTTCAATGACCCTTTCCACCTGCGCCGAAGATGCCGACGCCTCAAACGCTGCATTATACACGCGGCGAATAGCCATTTTACGCAAGTCAGGTTTGAACACTTTGCCAACTGCCGTTTTAGGCAGGGTCTCAATGACCTCAATATATTTTGGCTGGGCGGCGCGTTCGGTAACATGCTCTTGACAATAAGCGGTCAACTGATCCGCGGTCACCATCGCCCCGGCAACCAGTTCAACATACGCGCAAGGCAACTCTCCTGAGTGCGGGCAGGGCTGTCCAATGGCACCGGCGAAAGCGACGTCTTTATGCCCCAACAGCGCCTCTTCAATCAGGCCGGGATCAATATTATGGCCGCCGCGAATAATAAGGTCTTTGGACCGCCCGGTAATCCAAAGATAGCCATCGCTATCAAACCGGCCCAAATCACCCGTGCGCAGGTATTTATCCTGAAAATAAAGCCCGACGTTTTTTGCAGCCTCGGTGTAGGTGTTGCCGGCCCAAATACCCGGATTGGCCGCACAGATCTCGCCAATTTCGTCAGTGGCGCATTCAACTAATCCCTCTGGGGTTTCCTTGATGATCTTAATTTCAGTATAAGGGGTTGCCACGCCAACCGAGCCAATTTTCTTTTCTCCGTCCGGTGGGTTGGTCGAGAGCATACAGGTCGCCTCGGTCATTCCGTAGGCTTCCAGAATATTCACTCCGGACGCCTCTTGGAAGCGTTTAAACAAATCGCGAGGCAAGGGCGAAGATCCCACGATGGCTTTTTTCACAGACGAAATATCCGCATTGACCGGCCGTTGCATCAAGGCTGAGATTGCGGTTGGAACCGAGATGATAAGACTGATTTCCCAACGCTCGACCAAAGCCCAGAAATTATCGAAAACCCCCTCGCCCCGATAGCCAGCCGGCGTTGGAAAAACCAGATGGGCCCCGGAAAATACGGCCCCCATCAGCACCGGAACCGCGGCCAGAACGTGAAAAAGCGGCAAGGGGCAGATCACATTGTCGCTGTTATCAAATACATAGGTGCCAACCAGCCAACCATTATAAATCAGACCCTTATAACGCAATTGCGCCACCTTTGGCGTCCCCGTGGTACCCCCAGTGTGAAAATACGCTGCCACGCGGTCACCCGTGCTTGCAGCAAAGTCCAAAACGGTATTTTGGCGTGAGACTTCGGCACTGAAATCCAATACCTGTGCGTGATGTTGCACCGGATTTTTGGGTCGGACCAGCGGCACAATCCAGCTTTTAAGCGGCGTCAGATAGCGCAGCAAATCAACTTCGAGAACCGTCGTCACAGCCGGAGCCAACCGAACCGCTTCAGCGGTTTTTTGGGCGACGTCCGTTTTGGGAAACGCTTTCAGCGTCACCACAACGGTGGCGCCCGTCTCGCGCAGAAGCCCGCCAATATGTTCTGGCGACAGCAGCGGATTGATCGGGCTAACGATCCCAGCAACCGCGCCACCTAAAAGGGCCACCACGGTTTCCATTGAATTGGGCAAAACAAAAGCCACCACATCGTTTTCGCCAATCCCAAGTCGGGAAAACAAATTTGCCGCCTGGGTCACCTGCGCGCGCAACTGCGACCAACTGAGGGTTTCAGCCTTACTGTTTGCACCCGACATAAGCTGAAAACTGACCGCATTGGCATCCGGCATCTTACTCGCGGTTTTATCCAGCAAATCATACACTGTTGCGGGCAGGTCGCGTTCGCTCCAAGGTGTTTCCTGCTCAATCGCACGCACATCCTCAACAGATGAAAATCCCATCTCTTCTCTCCCCCTACAGGTCCAGCTTTATAGCTGTTCACCCGACGTTAACATATATTGGTCAACCGTATTTAACAGACGCCTTGTCACATCATGCGCGGTCACTATACTTCAGCAGCACCGTCTGTAAACTGCAGCCGCGCCAAATGTGCATATAGCCCCTCTTTGGCAACCAGTTCGTCATGCGTGCCAGTGTCAACAATCTGTCCCTTATCCATGACCACAATCCGATCGGCTTTTTTGACCGTTGCAAGCCGGTGGGCGATAATAATCGTCGTGCGGTCGCTTGATAACGCCTCCACTGCCAATTTCACCGCCTGCTCGCTTTCGGCATCCAATGCGCTTGTGGCCTCATCCAGTAACAGCACGGGTGCGTCCCGTAAAATCGCCCGAGCGATGGCAATCCGCTGTTTCTGCCCGCCTGACAACATCACGCCCCGCTCTCCAAGGTAGCTGTCATAGCCATCGGGCAACTGGGTGATAAACTCATGCGCCACCGCCGCCCTAGCTGCGGCATATACCTGTTCATCACTGGCCTCTGGATTGCCAAAGCGGATATTTTCAAGCGCTGACGCTGCGAAAACCACTGGATCCTGCGGAACCAAGGCCACGACATTACGAAAGACATCACGGCGCAGATCACACAAATTAACACCATCTAAACGCACCTGCCCCGAAGTGGGGTCGTAAAACCGCAAAATCAGCTGAATAATCGTGGTTTTTCCAGCCCCCGAAGGACCGACAAGCGCCACGGTTTCGCCCGGATTAATCGTCAGGTTGATCTGGCTTAAACTCAACCGGTCGGGGCGTGCCGGATAGCGAAAGTGAACATCGTCAAAAATAATCTCGCCGCGCAGCGGTTGCGACAAATCAAGCGGATTTTTGGGCTCGGTGACGGTATCTTGTGCCTGTAAAAGCTCCACCAGACGTTCTGTGGCGCCTGCGGCGCGCTGGAGTTCCCCCCAGATTTCAGACAGCGCCGAAGCCGAGCCCGCCACTAGAATGGCGTAAATCACAAACTGCGCCAGTTCACCGGCGCTGATCGCGTTACTGCGGATATCGTGCACCCCGATCCACAACACCCCGACCACGCCGGAGAAGATCATGTAAATCACAATCATTGTCATCAAAACACGGGTATTGATCCGCTGTGCAGCCAACTCAAAGCTTTTCTCGGTGACCCGATCAAAAGTCTGCCGGCTTGCCGTCTCATGGGTAAAGGCCTGCACTGTCTGAAGCGCGCTTAAAACTTCAGAGGCATTGCCAGAACTGGCCGCAATGAAATCCTGATTCTCGCGACTTAGCACCCGCAACCGTCGCCCAAGTGTCAAAATCGGCAGCGCCACAATCGGCACAATCAACAGCAAAAGACCAGTTAATTTCACCGACGTCAGCAGGAGCATCGTCAAACCGCCAGCGAAAATCAACATATTGCGCAGCGCAATCGACACAGAGGCCCCGATTACCGACAGGATCAGCGTGGTATCCGTTGTAATCCGGCTTAGCACTTCGCCGGTCAGAATATTGTCGTAAAATGCCGGGCTCATATTGATCACCCGCCCAAACACCGCCTTGCGAATATCAGTAACAACACGCTCGCCCAAGCGCGTGACCAAAGCATAACGCATGCCGGTGCCAAAGGCGAGCAAAGCCACCACAACAATCGCCATCGCAAAATACTGATCCAGCAAGTTGCTTTCATCGGCATTAAAATTGTCCACCACCTTGCGTACAGCCAGCGGCAAAACCAAGGATACTGTTGCGGTGGCCACCAAGGCGACGATCGCAAAACCCATCATGACGCGGTAAGGGCGTACAAAGGGCCACAAAGCCGCCAAAGCCCCGATCCGCTTTGACGTCTCACGCTCCTCGTTTGCCCTTGATCCGGTTGACGCTCGTGCCATGCTTTCTCCTCAATTGAGTTGTGGTTAAATCTATCCTTGCAACACAGGTCAAGTGGCCTGTGCCACGCCCTAGTCGAACAAACGTGATAAAATGCGAGAAAATAGGGAGCGCTTGCGCGCTTCAACAACAGGTTTTTCCTTAGAGCGGTCGTTGCGGGTACGTGGGTCGGGCTGTTTATATGACAACAACCGCAGGATTCGCGGATCCCGGAATAAATTTTCAGGGTCAAACATGGCAAGGCTCTTAAACAATGGGTGATGAAAACAGCGTTTGCATCACGAACCAGCCAAAGCCTTGGGCGCGGTGCACTTAGGTCAGGGATAAGCCCTGCGGCATTGCCAGACGGGACCAACCAGTAAAAATTACAAAACAATTCAACATTTTGGACCCCCCGTAAAAATCTAAGCGCGCTTGAACAAAAACCCCAAGCCTTGCCACATTTATATCAAAATAATTATAATATCAATACTTTTGAGAGATAAAGCCTGTATAACATCACCTTAGGCACAGGCCTATGCGGAATTCAAAAGCGTTTTAATTTCAGCCAGCTTGATCGCCACAAGGTCGGGATCCCCAAAGCTTTCGACATTGAGACGGACAACGGGCTCAGTATTCGAGGCACGCAAGTTGAACCGCCAGTTGTCAAATTCAAGGCTCATGCCATCTGTCTCGTCTTTATGCAACGACAAAGGTTCATAGTGACCCAGAACTGCGGCAATGCTGCTTTGTGGATCTTGCAAGGTAAAATTAGTCTCTCCAGACGAGGGATAGGCCGCCATGCGCTCGGCAAGCAGTGCCGACATGGGTTTACCACTACGCCCCATCAATTCGCATGACACCAGCCAGGGGATCATGCCGCTGTCGCAATAGGCAAAATCGCGAAAATAATGATGGGCCGACATCTCACCGCCATAAACCGCATCAGATTTGCGCATGACTTGCTTGACGAATGCGTGGCCAGTTTTGGCCTGCACCGCAGTGCCGCCTTTGGAGCGCACCAAATCTTTGGTGTTCCAAACAACCCGCGGATCATGAACGATACTAGCACCTGGATTTTTTTCCAACATGACTGAGGCAAGCAAGCCGACAATATATTCACCGGCGATAAAGCGCCCGCTTTCATCAAAGAAGAAACAGCGATCAAAATCACCATCAAAGGCAATACCAAGATCAGCGCCATGCGCCAGAACTGCATCGCGCGTCGGGGCGTGATTTTCGGGCAAAAGTGGGTTTGGGATCCCATTGGGAAACGTACTGTCGGGCGCGTGAAACAGCCGAATAAACTCAAACGCGTCGGTTTTTTCCCCCAGCGCCTGTGCCAGCGCATCAAACGTTGGCCCCGCCGCACCATTGCCAGAATTCACCACAATTCTTAACGGCCGCAAATTTGTCACATCTACAAAGGATATCACCTTTTCCACATAGGCCGCCTTGGCCTCTGCCACACGATCCTGACGCTGGCCACCCGGTATCACAGAGCCAAACTCAGCTGCCTCAGCGCAGGCTTTGACTGCCAGTAAATCTGTTTCCGGGTCCAGCGGTCTCGACCCAGATTTAACCATCTTAAGACCATTATAATTAATCGGATTATGCGAGGCGGTTATTTCGATCCCGCCATCTGCCTCGAAAAAACTGGTCGCCCAATACATTTCTTCGGTCCCTGCCATACCGATATCAAGAACGGTGACCCCCTCGGCGATCATTCCCTCACACAAGCTATCGGCCAATTCCGGCGATGTCGCACGGGCATCGCGCCCCACCACCACAGTCTTTGCTCTTATTGTACGAGCAAAAGCGCGCCCGATTCGATAGCAGATCTCGGCGTCAAAATTTACCCCCAACTCGCCACGGACGTCATAGGCTTTGAAACAGGTTAAACTGTTGGTCATTTTATCTCATCTCAGTTACAGGACTCCGCTCAGCTGCGGGCATATTGGTCTTCATAGCGAATGATATCATCTTCACCCAAATAAGCACCGGTCTGAACCTCAATCAACACCATAGGCATCTTACCTGGGTTTTGCATGCGGTGCACCGCACCGAGGGGAATATAGACAGATTGACCCTCAGTGACGATTTTAACGGCTTCGTTGATGGTCACTTTTGCCGTACCTTCGACAACGATCCAATGTTCCGAGCGGTGATGATGGCTTTGTAAACTTAACGATGCGCCGGGATTGACCAATATACGTTTGACCTGAAAACGCCCTCGAATGGCCAGAGTTTCAAACCATCCCCACGGACGATGATCTTTCGGAAAGGTCTCAGCCTGATGAACCCCGCCAGTCTTCAGGCGCGTCACCACCTGCTTGACCTCTTGCGCTTTCGACATGTCCGCCACCAGCACCGCATCGGGCATCGCCACCGCAATTATATTCCCCAAGCCTAAACCAACCAGATGCTGATCGCCATGCTCTGAACGCAGCAGCGTATTCGTGCATTTTATCGCTGTGACGTTCTCAGAGGTCACAATCCCTGAGGCATCTGGACTCTGCTCTTGCCAGACAGCATCCCAACCACCAAGGTCAGACCAACCCGCAGAATAGGGCACAACCGATAAGTTGCTTGCGTGCTCCATGACCGCATAGTCTACTGAGATATCGGCGCACTGCGACCACGCCTCGGGCGCGAGACGGAAAAACCCTAAGTCAGGACAACCATTCGTCAGTGCGGCCGTAACAGGCTTCAGAAGATCAGGCGCATAGGCTTCGAAGGCTGTGATCATATCTTGGGCTTTAAACAGGAAAATGCCCGCATTCCAAAGGTAATGTCCCGCCTCAATCATCTTTGCAGCACTCTGGCTGTCGGGTTTCTCAACAAAACTTTTCAGGGCCACTGCCCCGTCTTTGGGCAAAGCATCAAGTTCGAGATATCCGTACCCGGTCTCAACCCGTGTCGGCGTAATGCCAAAGGTAACCATCTTGCCCTGTGCGACCTGATCCAACCCCAGCGCGATTGCCGCGTGAAAAGCTGCGACTTGGGGGATCACATGATCAGAAGGGGCAACCAATAAAATCGCATCGCGGTCTTGAGCGACCGCATAAAGACAGGCTGCCAGAATTGCCGGCGCAGTATTCTTGGTTTTGGGCTCGATTAAAATGGCCCCTGGCTCGATTCCGATAGCTTGCAATTGCTCGACCACAATAAACCGAAAATCCGCATTGGTCATCGTAAGTGGAGCGGCGAAACTTAGACCTTCAGAAGAGGTGAGCCGTTGAGCACTGGCCTGAAATAAGCTCATATCACCAATAAAGTTTGAGAACTGTTTGGGATAACTTTTGCGCGACAAAGGCCACAGACGCGTGCCCAAACCACCCGCTAATAAAACGGGCGTGATCTCTGAAAATTCTTGACACTTCATTATAAGCTCCAAAATAAAATTTTGTTTTCTCAAATCTGTTTCGTATCACCCTAAATCTTGATGATATAACTCTCAGTATAATTTATGATCTGTGACGTATTTGATAGCGTCAAGATACCCCTGCAACGACCCGCAATCAAATCGCAATCCGGTGAGGGGGACCTGGCAAACCGCCGCCCCTGCCGCCATGGTATCAATCGCATCTACCAATTGTACTTCTCCGCCATATCCGGGGGATTGGTCGCGCAGGATATCGAACACATCAGGGGTCAAGAGATAACGCCCGATAGAGGCCAAGTTAGAAGTGGCATCTTGCGGCGCCGGTTTCTCAACCAGACCGGCAACCTCATTGACACCAGCCCCTGGCCGGACCACCCCATATTGAGAAATCTGTGGTCCATCGACCTGCATGACCGAAATTTGTGACTTGCCCGACAGCGTATACGCCTCGATCAGATCAGTCATGACACCAGGGACCGCGCCAATCAGAAAATCATCTGCAAGCAAAACGGCAAACGGCTCATCTCCGACGGCACGTTCGGCACAAAGCACAGCGTGGCCAAGCCCAAGCTGTTCGGGTTGGCGTACAAATATACACTTCACGTGTGGCGGAACAATATTGCGCAGGCTCTCGGCCTCGGCATGTTTGCCTTTGGCGCGCAACGCCGCCTCCAACTCGAGATTGCTGTCAAAATGATCCTCGACCGCCCGCTTGTTGCGCCCAGTCACAAAAATAAGTGTATCACAACCAGCCGCAATCGCCTCTTCTGCTGCATATTGGATCAAAGGTTTGTTGACCACGGGTAGCAGCTCTTTCGGCATTGCCTTGGTCACGGGCAAAAAACGTGTTCCAAAACCGGCGACCGGAAATACAGCCTTGCGAATAATAGCTTTCATAGACAGCCCTTTCGCTGCGCCGTTATGAATGTCGTGGGTGTAGCAGCAAGCCGATTCAATCTCCAGCGCCGAATTGCGTTTCAAACCGGTTGTTATTTCGCACTCTGCGATCCTTTATTTTCTGGGGAACATCTAAGAATGTTCGCCAGCCACCAATCCCACGCCTAACGTCTCACCCCGGGACAAAGAGCCAGAGGCCTGAACAGTGGAAATACAGAGCCTTCGGTCACACTCTGTCCACCCCCGATATGCGTGATTTTACCGTCACTCAAAAGCATAGAGCCGGCCTATTTGGCCGGCTCCCCATTTTTTATCAGGTTTCACGTACAGCTTGCTTGGCCAAACCCAGTACCGCAAACCGTCAAGCCCGGTTTCGGTGCGGTTGTGGCAGCCGGTGATCCCAAACCACAAGCGGCGTATTTTCATTGCTATGCCGCTCGGCAATCTCGCGCCCCTCGGCACCGGTGGTCAAGGGCCGTGCCGGTTCAGGACGGTGATAAAGATCAGGCTGGAACAGTTCCGGGAACAGCACCGCAATTTCCATCCGCGCCGCTGGTGAAAGCGATTTAAGCGCCTCTTGTCCGGTAAATAGCGATTCTGACAAAGCCCCCTCAGCCTCGACCACCTGATGACAATCGAACAACATATGGAAATACGTGACGTCTCTGCCGTTTGGCTCAACTTCAATCCCCTCAATTTGTGTCAGGAATTTCGCGCCGATTAGTATTTCTGTCTCCTGCGCAGAGCTGTCCGACAGCTGGGCTTGGACCAGCATCCGGTGTTGCGGCGACACCACAAGATCGCGTTTGGGCAAACCACACCCAAGCGCACCTGCACGAATACGGACCGGCATCAATTTTGGATGATCTTCCAAATCCTGAGCGCTCAGATACCGGCTGCCGATCCATCTTACCGGTTGGTAACCGGCATCTTGCGTCCACACCAGATCCCCCGACGTCACCTGTTCGACTGGCTTGTCGCCCGTCACGGTGCGCAGCAAAGTTCCCTTGGCAAAGCAAACCACAGCGGTATTTTTATAGGTCAGATCATCACCTTTGACAGCCACAGCGTTACCCTGCGCATCGACCCCAGAATTCAGATAGAGATCAACTTCTCCAATCTGATCACTATAATTATCTCCGCCGATGATACCGTCTAAATGACCATCTTCTTGGTCTTTCTGCATCATCGCCCGCGCATCCGAGAAGGTGCCACCTGCCTTATTCACAGCGGCAAGCGTGTCTTTATTATAAAACGCGGATAGGTCGATAAAATCGCCGCCCTTGCCATCGGCACCCGCTTCCTTGAAATCGCTGATCGTGTCAGATCCGTCGCCCGCCACTTCGGCAAAGGTATCCATCCCATTACCACCAGACATAAGATCGTTGCCGGCGCCGCCGACCAGACTGTCAGTGCCATCGCCGCCCTCAAGGCTGTCATCGCCCTTGCCTCCGGCCAGCGTGTCTGTACCTTTTAAGCCTTTGAGCATGTTGTTTCCGTCATTGCCAGTGATCACATTGGCCTTAACGTTGCCGGTGCCCCAAGAATTATTGGTTCCAGTAAGCGTCAGATTTTCAACACCAGAAGCGTCTAGAAGGGTGTATTGAACCGAGCTTTGGATCTCATCGGTTCCACTGCTGTCTGTCACTTTGTCGTCAGTGGAACTATCGACCACATAGGTGTCATTACCGTCGCCACCCTTAAGCGTGTCCTTGCCAGCGCCGCCAATAAGCAGGTCATTGCCATCGCCACCATACAGGTGGTCTTGACCGCCATCACCGACAAGACTGTCATTGCCTTGCCCGCCATAAAGACTGTCATCACCGGTTTGGCCAGATAATGTGTCATTACCCAAACCGCCGTCGACGCTGTCATTGCCGAGCCCGGCATTGACCAAATCATTACCGGCATAAGCGTGGATAATATCGTTTATAGCGGTGTCATTACCCTTCGTATCGACATAATCGTCATCGGGATCACCATCATAGGCTGCATCGATCGTGTCATTGCCGCTGGTGCCTTGAACAATATCGTTCTCAATCGTCGCGACCTCAAAGGTGATTGTCTCAAATTCTTTGAAACTAATATCGCCGATTTGACCAGATTTATCCCCGGCGGTGATGGTAAACGTCCCAGCAACCTCGCCATTTTTGTCCCCTTTCAGTAATTCACTGAATGTGACCCCACTAGAACCACCAAAGGCGATCGGCGTCCCACCACCGTTAGGGGTAAATGTCCCCGTCGCATTGTCGTCAATACCGTTAACCAGCAAGCGATCCGTTATCGCCCCATCATAGCTGAATTCATCATTAGTGTTATTCTCAGACCCGATGAACTCTTCAATCCCATCCACCTTATCCGTGCCGATTAGGGCGCTATTGCCCCCAAATTTTGCAACCGTACCTGAGCCTGTGCTATCAATCGTCGCCTTGATATGCGCGGAGCTTTTTAATATCGCATCAATTTCGGGTAAACCGGTATCTGGGGAATTGGTATAGACATCGTGTCCGCCGCCGCCGTCGATGCTGTCGGACCCGCCACTGGTAGCAAATGAATCATCGCCACCAAGACCATTCAGCTGGTTATCACCCGCGTTGCCTGCCATTCCATTGCCTGAACTGTTGCCAGTTCCTTTTAAGTTGGCAGTCCCTGTCAACACCAAGTGTTCGACATGATCACCAAGATTATAGTCTACCTCCGCGACGACGATATCATCACCACCCTCGTCCGCTTTCTCAGTCACCACATCGTTTTTAGTATCAACAACGTAGATGTCATTGCCAGAACCGCCCTCAAGCGTGTCATTGCCTGTACCGCCATCGAGCCTGTCATTGCCATTGCCACCATTAAGGCTGTCATTGCCGGAACCGCCCTCAAGCGTGTCCTTGCCATTGCCACCATGCAGCGTGTCATTGCCTGTGCTGCCATCGAGCCTGTCATTGCCATTGCCACCGGACAAATAGTCATTTCCGCTACCGCCAACCAGCACATCACGACCTGTATCACCATAAAGGAAATCATCCCCTTCTTGGCCATAAAGCCAATCGCGCCCGGAATTACCGTGAAGTATGTCGCCCTCTGTCCCACCACGAATTACGTCATTGGCGCCGCCGCCCGATAGCGTGTCGATACCTGAATTGCCTGCAATGGTATCTGCACCCTTGCCACCGAAAATGAAGTCATCGCCATTGCCGCCATACAGCTTATCGTCGCCAAGGTTGCCATGCAGGGTATCGTTGCCATCATAACCGCGCAGCACGTTTACCGCGCCATTACCGCGGATCACGTCATCATGCGAACCACCAAACGCCTTTTCAATTATCGTGCCGCGTGAAATGCCAATCGTGCCGACTTCGCCATAAACATTCGAAAACGCCTCTTCGCGCAGGTCAATCAACTGCGCAACAATGCCATCTCTGAAATCAAAAATGTCGATGCCACCATCATCAACGACCACCATAACTGTACGATTG
>UPTG01000074.1_pt1 | contig 86141 bp, 84 predicted proteins | sample 2160121 | NCBI WGS metagenome assembly UPTG01 (sample SAMN06266255, study PRJEB28933) | marine metagenome | isolation source: Columbia River Estuary | place: USA:Columbia River Estuary, USA | collected 2014-07-27 | reverse complement strand
TGAATATTAAAATATATGGTGCCGATTGGTGTCCAGATTGCGTAAACGCAAAAAAATTCTTAGACTCGAAAGGAGTTGCTTATGAGTACATTGATATTACTGATAATGAACAGGCAATTGCACTTGTTGAGCAAATAAATAATGGGAGAAGAGTAATCCCAACTTTACTGGTTGATGGCGTTAGTCATACAAATCCAGGTATTGCTGGTTTAATGAAGCTTATCGCATAATAAAAACTATGTTTACACCCTCAAAACCTACTAAATGAGCGACTCAATAAAGCACGAATGTGGTGTAGCAATGTTAAGATTGTTAAAACCATTAGATTTTTACCAAAAGAAATATGGAACATCACTTTACGGATTAAACAAGATGTATTTGTTGATGGAAAAGCAACACAACAGAGGGCAAGATGGGGTAGGATTGGCTAATGTAAAGCTAGATGTAGAAGCAGGAAAAAGATACATTAGCAGGAAAAGATCGGTAGCAACTAACCCAATACAAGATGTGTTTAAGCAAGTGAACAGAAGGTTTGTTGAACTTGAAGAAAACGACCCTGAAAAATTAAAAGATCCAAACTGGATGAAAGATAACCTACCATTTACAGGTGAGTTATTTTTAGGACACTTAAGATACGGTACTTTTGGAGAAAATACGATTGAACAATGTCATCCTTTTTTAAGACAAAACAATTGGAAAACAAGAAATGTTGTTTTAGCAGGTAACTTTAACATGACAAATGTTGATGAGCTGTTTAATCAATTAGTTGATTTAGGGCAGCACCCAAAACAAAAAGCGGATACCGTTACAATTTTGGAAAAAATCGGTCATTTTTTAGATGAGGCCAATGATGAGATTTACTACAAGCATAAAGATGATTTTAGTAAGAAAGAAATAACAGCTAAGATTGAGGAGGAATTAGATTTACAGGATATCTTAGTTCAATCTGCAAAATATTGGGATGGAGGTTATGTAATGTGTGGCTTGATGGGGCATGGAGATGCTTTTGCATTGAGAGACCCAAATGCTATTCGCCCAGCATATTATTATAAAGATGATGAGATTGTTGTAGTTGCATCAGAAAGACCAGTTATACAAACTTCATTCAATGTAAATATTGAAGATGTTAAGGAAATAAAAAGAGGGCATGCACTCATCATTAAAAAGGATGGTAAAGTTGAAGAAAAACAAGTCCGTGAGCCATTAGAAAGAAAAGCTTGTTCGTTTGAGCGTATTTATTTTTCAAGAGGAAATGATGCCGGAATTTATAATGAAAGACTAGAATTAGGTAAGCGTATCTTCCCAAAGGTATTAAAGTCTATAAGCAATGATGTAAAGAATACTGTTTTTTCTTATATCCCAAATACTGCTGAGGTATCTTACTTTGGTTTATTAAAAGGATGTCATGCTTACTTAAATGAAGTAAAAACAAAGAAGATTCAGGAGCTAGGTAATAATCCTTGTCATGATGAAATTGCTAAAATTATGGAAATTTCTCCAAGAGCTGAAAAGATAGCAATTAAGGATGCAAAATTGAGAACCTTCATTACTTCTGATGATAGTAGAGATGATTTGGTTGCTCATGTTTATGATGTTACTTATGGTACCGTAAAGCCTACTGACAATCTGGTTATGATTGATGATAGTATTGTAAGAGGAACTACCTTAAAACAATCAATTATTAGAATATTGGACCGTTTAAATCCTAAGAAAATTGTAGTTGTTTCTTCCGCTCCACAGATTAGATATCCTGATTGTTATGGAATTGATATGGCAAAAATGGGTGATTTTATTGCCTTTAATGCAGCTGTTGAATTATTGAAAGACACTAAACAAGAAAATATTCTTACGGAGGCATACGAAAAGTGTAAAGCACAAGCTCATATACCAAAAGAGGAGATGGTAAATCATGTACAGGAGATATACAAGCCTTTTACTGCTGAAGAAATTTCGTCTAAGATAAGTGAGCTATTGACTCCTAAAGGAACGAATGCTGAGGTTGAGATAATTTACCAATCTATTTCGGATTTACACGCTTCTTGCCCTGATCACCAAGGTGACTGGTACTTTACAGGAAACTACCCAACACCAGGAGGAGTGAAAGTGGTGAACAAAGCCTTCATGAATTACATGGAAGGAAATAACGCTAGAGCTTATTAAGCTCTTTTAGCAACTAATTTATACCCAAGATAAGCTGCTGGCAGGTAGAATAACAAATCTATTTTGAACCAGTCAGGGTGTATTAGGTTTTCTAAATTATACCAACCAGCATAAGTGAACAATAAACCGATAAACAAGAATTGATACTTAAAGGCAGTTGAGTTTTTCCATTCCTCACTTTCAGAAAGTAAAGTAGCCACTAATGCTCCAATAAATGAACCCATAGCATGAGAAACAATTACTAATAGCATAGCGCCTAAAGGTGCAATTTCCATGTATTTGTTAAGTGCTTCAGCATCTTCCATTGTCACTCCCTCAGGCAAGGGATAGAACACCATACTTAGATAATGCATAGCCATCATACCCATCATACCTAAAATTACACCTATTATAGTTGTAGTTATTGCTCTTAACATATCTTTAATTTTTGGTAAATATAAAAAACCCCACCAAATTGGCAGGGTTTCTTTTTTATATGAAAGAAGGATTATCTTTTCTCAGTAGTGTACACATTGCCGTGCCACCAGAATCTTTGTTCTTTTGAAGAACCATATTGGTCAACTGCCATATCAAATGCTGAACCAAAAGAGTGCATATCGAATACAGGTAATTGAGCTCCTAAATACTCTTTAAGCTCTAATTCCTTAACTATAGTGTTAGGGTCTTCCAAAGCAGTTTCCATAGCTGCAGCTGCTAACTCTTCTTCAGTCATCATTTCAGCATGCTTAGGCGCCATAGTCATTTCATCAATTAAGTGAGTTGCCCCAGCATACTTATCAATAATGAACATAGTGTATCTGATGTCTACAGAAATAGTTCTTTGAATTTCTTTTTCAAAAGCGATATCACCACTCATAGCCTCCCAGTTACCATCAAAAGCAGTACCAACAATTTCTCCCCAAGCATTAATGACAGGAGAACCAGAGTTACCACCAGTAATATCATTATTAGAAATAAAGTTAATTCTTAAGTTACCATCTTTATCAGCATATTGTCCGTAATCACCAACTTCATAAAGTTCTTTTAATCTTTCAGGTACATTAAACTCTTCATTAGTAGCATCTTCTTTTTGCATGATACCATCAATAGTAGTAAAGTAATCATAATGCATAGCCTCACCAGGATTGTAATCACCTACATTACCATAAGTTGCTCGCATAGTAGAGTTAGCATCTGGGTAGTAAGTTTTATCAGGATTCATTTCTCTTAATCCAGCAATAAATAATCTGTTTCCTTGAGTTAATTCTTCTCCTACAATTGCTCTTTTAGGAGAAATTTGCTCAATGTATTGGTTATAAATTGACATTATAGTTTTGTAAGCAGGGTCCCTTTCAATTCTAGTTGAAGATGGGTTTTCTAAGAATGCAAAGAATTTATCTCTACTAGAAAACACTGATCTTTTAAAAGCATTTTTAGCATACCAATCAAAGTCTAATTTTTTAAATCCAAAAAGTTGATTTTCAATTTTCTTAAATACAGGAGCGTGTTGCGTTTTAGGTACATTGTAGTAGTACATCTCTAGCATAGATGCAAATAATTCCTGATCAACTGATGTGTTATAATCTTTATAGAATTCTTTTGCCTCTTTTTTAATTGCTCTAATAGCAACATTTCTCTCTTTTCCTTCTTTAGGTAAGGATGCAATTGCTCTATTCATTTTAAACGACCAGTACATAATTTCTGACCCCATAAATACAGCTTCATTTAAGTAAGTTCTATTTAAAGCAATTTTCTGATTTGTTTTGTAGGCGCTTTCAATTAAATTTAAAGCTTCACCATACTTTTCAATTCTTGCTTCATCTTCAGCTACCCAAGCTCTGAATTCATCTTCAATAGCAACTTTTTTATCATAAACCTTCATTGATTTTAACCCTTTAGATTGACCAATAAAGTATTTCCAATAGTTAGAAGTTTGCGCATATTTAGCAGCATACTGAATTTTAGTTCTTTTATTAGCATCCATCCCAACTTTCATAATTGCCAACTTCTCATCACGGATATCAACAGTAGTTTGATTCGTAATATCTAAAGCTTCTTTTACTCCATAAGAAGTTAAGTATCTGTCAGTACTTCCAGGGAAACCAAAAATCATAGTATAGTCACCATTTTCAACTCCATTTAATTGGATCGGTAAGTGGTGTTTTGGTTGGTAAGCAACATTTTCAACTGAGTACTCAGCTGGAGTTCCATCAGGAGCACAGTAAATTCTGTAAAGTGCAAAATCTCCAGTGTGTCTTGGCCACATCCAGTTATCAGTGTCTCCACCAAATTTCCCAATTGAAGATGGAGGCGCCCCTACTAATCTTACATCTTTAAAAGTTTCATATTTCATAATGTAGAAATCATTTCCACCAAAGAATGATTTTACTCTTGCATTGTAATGCGTCCCCTCAGTAGCTTCATCAACAATAGTTTTAGAGATTTCTCTAATTTTAACTCTTCTTTCTTGCTCAGTCATATCAGTATTAAGCTCAGCAACTACTCTAGCAGTTACATCTTCAATACTTACCAAGAATGAAGCTGTTAAGCCTTCATTAGGTAATTCTTCATCACGGCTCATTGCCCAGAAACCATCTTTTAAATAGTCGTTACTAACGCTTGAATGTTCTTGAATAGAACCAAATGCACAGTGGTGATTTGTAAGCATTAAACCTTCTGAAGAAATCATTTCAGCTGTGCAAAATCCTCCTAAAGATACAATTGCATCTTTCATTGATGAGTTGTTTACTGAGTATAAATCCTCAGCAGTTAATTGCAATCCGTGAGCTTGCATATCGCTCTCATTCATTGCTTGTAAAAGTTGTGGCAACCACATTCCCTCATCAGCTATTGCTGTAAATGAGAAGAATCCTGCCATTACGATTGATAAAAATCTCTTTGTCATTAGATTATTTTTTTGTTTAGGCAAATCTAAAAAATCAATAAGGCATATCCCCTCTGATTTTAGTAAGTTTTAAAATGAGATGTTAACAATATTTTAATGTATTTTTGCATTATATTATGGAAGAAAATAAACTTACAAGAATTAATAAATTCTTATCAGAAATTGGTTACTGTTCCAGAAGAGCAGCTGATAAGTTAATTGAACAAGGAAGGGTGAAAATAAATGGGGAGATTCCGCTTATGGGGACTAAAGTTTCGGATGAGGATGAAGTAAGTGTAAACGGGAAAGTAGTACATAGAGCCAAAAAGAAGAAAATGGTTTACATTGCGTTTAATAAGCCAGTGGGCATTGTTTGTACTACCGATCAAATGCGAGAAAAGAATAATATTATCGATTATATTAATTATCCTACTCGTATTTTCCCTATTGGAAGATTGGATAAACCTTCAGAAGGACTTATTTTTCTAACGAATGATGGGGATATTGTAAACAAGATTTTGCGTGCCAGAAACAATCATGAGAAGGAATATGAAGTAACTGTTAGTAAGCCAATAACCAAAGAATTTATTGAAGCTATGGGAAATGGATTGCCAATTTTGGATACTGTAACTCGTAAATGTTTTGTAAAACAAACCGATAAAAAGAAATTCAAGATTATACTTACCCAAGGTTTGAATCGCCAAATTAGAAGAATGTGCGAGTACTTAGAATATGATGTTAGAAAACTGAAAAGAGTAAGAATCATGAATATCAAACTGGATATTCCTATTGGGGAATACCGTGATTTTACAGCTTCTGAATTGAATCAAATCAATCAGTCGGTAGAACATTCTATTAAAACTTATGAGGAAGGGAAGTAAAAGGTTAATTCAAATTACTTAAAACTACATCCCATAATTCTTTACGGGCTACTAGGCAATCCTTAGCCGTTTGTTCTACTTCTTCCCATTTTTGTTTGTCATCACCACATAAATCAGTTATAAGTTGTAGAGCTAATGGGCCGTGCTCTCCACCATCTAACTCTATGTGTCTTTCTAGGTAATACACAAACTTATCTAACTTATATTTTTTGCTCAAATCATTTACAATAGCCGTAAACATATCTGGTATTAAATCCTCACGACCAAAAGTAAAAGCTGATGCAATTTTATGGGCTTCTCCAGTTTTTAATACATCAAAAGTGGTAGCTAAAAAGGAATCAATAGCGGTATTAACTTTAGGCAAGTTAATGTCAGTAATATTATCTACAAACTTTTCAATTTCTGTAGTATTGGCACCACATTCTTTCATTGCATCCAAGTACATTTCATAGTGTGAGGCAGGGTTCCCATCTGCATCAACATCACTTTCCTCTTCCAGCACAATAGAGTTAATCAGCCTTCTTATTTTATTGTCCCCAATAGGTTTCCAAGGAAGAGTGGTGCTGGTCAATTCAATTTGTAATCCTTTTAATAAGGACATAAAGTCCCAAACAGCATATACATGAACTTCCATGAGTTTTTGAACATCCTCAATGCTGTTCAGTTGGTTGTATAACGGATGATTTACTACATCTCTTTTGTACTCAGCAATTTGAGTATTTATATGTTGAATATTTTTATTCATTATTCATTATTTGTTTTTAAGAACGGGAACAGCCGAACAAGCCTCCCCAAACATGAGGCTACTTACTGTGTTTTGCAATTTTTTGGTGATGGCAATGTATAAACTTTCACTAAGTGGAATTTGTCCGCAACCTTTTACAATCACTTTTTTGTTTTCAAATTCTGTGCTATCAATAGCATCAATATTAGCAGTGAATATTTGCTGAAAGACATCCTCTTTTTTTCCAAAATGGATTTCGCTAGCAATACCTTTGAGGTAAGAGGTAATTAGCATAAAAGCCCACATAGGCACAATGGCATCTGAGCTACAATTTATTGCTACTATTTTATCTTGGTAGATAGAAAAATCAAATTCTTTTAAATTGGCTCTGAATTCTTTTTCCTTTAAGATAATCTCTTGAAAAAGAAAATCTTTTACATCTAAAATAGCAATAGATTGACTAGGAGCATAGTCTGCTAAATCAATAGTAATTAAGGCACTATTTGCTACTCTATTTACAATTTCATCACTCATGTTTTATAACATTCCGAGTTCTAGTTTTGCTTCTTCACTCATCATTTCTTTTGTCCAAGTTGGCTCAAAAGTTATTTCTACTTTTGCATCTTTAACTGAAGGTAAAGTTTTTACTCTTTCCTCTACTTCAACAGGAAGTGTTTCGGCAACTGGGCAATTAGGAGTAGTAAGTGTCATGGTAATTTTAACATCACAATCTTCACTAACTTCTACATCATAAATAAGCCCAAGTGCATAAATGTTTACAGGTATCTCAGGGTCATAAATTTCACAGATTATTTCTACAACTTCTTCTCCAATTTTTTGTAATTCTTCTTCTGTTTTCATATTAATTTCTGTAAGCTAATGCGTAAATTTTCATTTGTTTTATCATGGATACTAAACCGTTTGCTCGATTAGGAGAGAGTTGTTCTTTCAATCCTATTTCATTTATAAAGTCAAGTTTTGCATTTGCAATTTCTGATGGAGATTGTCCTGAAAGCACATTTATTAAAATAGCTACAATTCCCTTGGTCATAATAGCATCACTATCTGCTGTATAAATAATCTTTCCTTTAGTATGTTCTGCATGAAGCCAAACTCTACTTTGGCAACCTTTTATTAAGTTGTCTTCTGTTTTATATTGTTCCTCAATTGGGGAGAGTTCTTTTCCTAAATCAATAAGGTATTCGTACTTCTGCATCCAATCGTCAAACATTGCAAAATCTTCAATAATTTCAGTTTGTATTTCTTGTATAGTACTCATTATGATAACATCAATTTTGCCTTTTTAATGGCATTTATACATACATCAACCTCTGCTTTAGTATTGTAAACGGATAATGAAATTCTTGCCGTTCCAGGAATATTAAACCTGTCCATAATTGGTTGCGTGCAATGGTGTCCTGTTCGGATAGCTACTCCCATTTTATCTACAATCATACCTATATCATAAGGGTGTAACCCTTCAATATTAAATGAAATAATCCCTGATTTATGTGCAGCTGTCCCGTAAATTTTAATGCCCTCAATTTTTAATACCTCAGCAGTTGCGTATTGTAATAGTTCGTCCTCATATTTTGCAATTTCTGAAACACCTAGGTCTGTAATAAAATCAATGGCTTGTTTAAAAGCAATTACCCCAGAAATGTTAGGTGTTCCTGCTTCAAATTTATGAGGCAAACAAGCGTAAGTAGTTTTTTCAAAACTTACTTCTTTTATCATTTCTCCACCACCTTGATAAGGAGGTAGTATATTTAAAATTTCTTCTTTTCCATACAAAACCCCAACTCCTGTTGGTCCGAACATTTTATGTGCTGAAAAGCAATAGAAATCAGCATCCAGTTTTTGCATATCCAAAGCAATATGAGAAGCCGCTTGAGCTCCATCAATCAATACTTTTGCACCTATTTTGTGCGCTTTTGAAATTATCTCTTCAATGGGACTTATTGTACCCAATGCATTTGAAATGTGAGAAACGGCAACTAATTTTGTACTTTCAGAAAGTAGATTATTAAATTCATTCATATCCAATTCCCCATTATCTAACAGTGGAATTACATTTAAACTTGCGCCTGAAATTTCGCAACACATTTGCCAAGGCACAATATTAGAATGATGCTCTAACTCTGAAATAATGATTTCATCTCCTTTGCTTAGGAGTATTCTGTAAGCATTTGCAACTAGATTAATGGCATCAGTTGTTCCTTTAGTAAAGATGATTTCATGCTTGTGTTTTGCACCAATAAAGTCTTGAACAGCATCCCTTGTTTCTTCAAACTTGTCTGTTGCCAATCCACTTAAAAAATGAACTCCCCTGTGTACATTGGAGTTCTGATCAGTATAGTAATTTGCTTCTGCATCAATTACAGATTGTGGTTTTTGTGTTGTAGCTCCATTGTCAAAATACACCAAATCCTTTCCATTTACCTTACGGTTTAGGATAGGGAATTGCGATCGTATTTTGTTAATGTCTAACATCTATAAACTGAAATCTAAATCAACATTTAGTTTTTTTGCCAATAATTTTTGAGCTAATAATTTCACTTCTTCTACAGAGATATTTTCAATTGCCTCAGATGCAAATGCGTAGGTTAAAACTGCCTTTGCTTCTTCAATACCAATCCCTCTACTTCTCATGTAGAAAAGTGCTTTTTCATCCAATTGACCAATAGTACAACCATGACTACACTTTACATCATCAGCATAAATCTCTAATTGTGGTTTGCTGTCAATAGTAGAATTATCACTTAATAATAAGTTGTTGTTAGATTGGAATGCATCAATTTTTTGTGCATCAGGACGCACCATAATTTTACCGTTAAACACTCCTTTGGAATTCCCTAAATAAACTCCTTTGTACATCTCATTACTTCTACAGTGTGCACTTTTATGATCCACAAAAGTATGATTGTCAGCAAGCTGATTGTCATCCAATATTGAAACCCCATTCATATTGCTTTCGCAATTAGAACCGTTTTGTTCAAAATTTAAGTTGTTTCTGGTGAATGAGCCTCCAAAAATAAGTGTGTTAATATCGCAAGTAGAATCTTGTTCTTGATATACATTTACTGTATCAATCAATCTAGATTCTGGCGTGTTGTTTTGTATTTTGTTGTATTCTACTTTTGTGTTTTTAGCGCAATGTATCTGAGTAAAATGATTTACCATTGAAGTAGAATCATTCAGGGTTTGAATTCTTTCTACAAACTTTACCTCAGTATTATCACCAACAGAAATTAGGTTTCTGTATTGAGAAAAATTATTTTCTGTAGTTGCAAAAAATAAAATTTCAATAGGGCTTTCTAGCACAGTGTTTTTATCCACTGAAATAGTAAATCCATTTTGAGCAAGGGCTTTATTCAGTTGTAAAATACTATCAGTTGTATTACTTCCAAAATTAGAAAAACCATTAATACTTACTCCTTTGATATTTGGACTGCCGATTAGTTTTCCATCAGAAAAAATAATTCTATTCTCAAATCCTAAAGAATATTTTTCAACTGTAGAGGAATCAATAATTTCTCCTGTATTTTCAATAGTATATTCTTTAGTGACTATCTTTTTAAGTGAAGTGTATTTCCACTCCTCATCTTTGGTTGTTGGAAATCCTTTTGACATGAAAGAAGTAAAAAGCTCTTTCTTTTCACCAGAAATCTGCACCCCTTCCGAATACGATTTTAAATTTTCAATTAAGCCCACTTTTTATCTTCTTCTTTAGTTACCCAATCATACCCTTTTTCTTCTAGCTCATGTGCTAATTCTGCTCCTCCCGACTTAACGATTCTCCCATTGTATAATACATGTACAAAGTCAGGAACAATATAGTCCAATAATCTTTGGTAATGCGTAATAATAACAGTTGCATTATCCGCACTTCTTAGTTTGTTTACTCCATTAGCAACAATTCTAAGCGCATCAATATCCAACCCAGAATCAGTCTCGTCCAAAATAGCTAATTTAGGCTCTAACATTGCCATCTGAAAAATCTCATTCCTTTTCTTTTCTCCACCAGAGAATCCTTCATTCATGTTACGCGATAAGTAACCTTGCTTGATGCTTAAAAGCTCCATCTTTTCTCGCATCATTTTTAATAAATCCTTAGTTGGAATAGGCTCTAAACCTTGTGCTTTCCTTTTTTCTGTAATTGAAGTTTTGATAAAGTTAGAAACTGAAATTCCAGGAATTTCAACAGGATATTGGAAAGAAAGAAATACACCATTATGTGCTCTTTCCTCTGGATCTAATTCCAATAAATCCTTTCCGTTAAAAGTAATGTTTCCGCCTTCAACTTCATAGTCTTCATTACCAGCAATTACTTCCGAGAGCGTACTTTTCCCAGAGCCGTTAGGTCCCATAATAGCATGGATTTCCCCTGCTTTCACTTCTAAGTTTATTCCTTTTAGGATTTGAGTATCTTCAATTCCTACTTTTAAGTCTTTTATCTGTAACATTTTCTTGTTTTTAACCTACTGAACCTTCAAGGCTGATTTCTAATAATTTTTGTGCTTCTACTGCAAATTCCATTGGTAATTGGTTAAGTACATCCTTGCAATACCCATTTACAATTAAGGCAATTGCTGCTTCTGTCCCTATCCCTCTTTGGTTGCAATAGAATATTTGATCTTCTCCAATTTTTGAGGTAGTTGCTTCATGCTCTACTTTGGAAGAGTTGTTTTTAACTTCAATGTAAGGGAAAGTGTGCGACCCACATTTATCTCCCATAAGTAAAGAATCACATTGAGAAAAATTTCTAGAGTTAGTAGCACCCTTTGAAATCTTAACTAATCCTCTATAATTTCCATCACTTTTTCCTGCTGATATTCCTTTTGCAATAATAGTACTCTTAGTGTTTTCCCCTAAGTGAATCATTTTTGTTCCAGTATCTGCTTGTTGTTTGTTGTTAGTTACTGCAACTGAGAAAAATTCTCCAATTGAGTTATCTCCTTTCAAAATACAAGAAGGATACTTCCAAGTTACTGCTGATCCTGTTTCTACTTGTGTCCAAGAGATTTTTGCGTTTTTATGACAAATTCCCCTTTTAGTTACAAAGTTGAAAACTCCACCAACACCCTCTGCATTTCCTGGGTACCAGTTTTGTACAGTAGAATATTTTATATCTGCATCATCCATAGCGATTAATTCTACTACTGCAGCATGCAATTGATTTTCATCTCGCATTGGAGCTGTACACCCTTCCAAATAACTTACTTGAGAACCTTCATCAGCAATTAATAATGTTCTTTCAAATTGCCCAGTTCCTGCCTCATTAATTCTGAAATAAGTAGAAAGTTCCATTGGGCATTTTATTCCTTTTGGAATATAGCAAAAGGAACCATCAGAAAATACGGCTGCATTTAGTGCAGAAAAGAAATTATCTCTAGCAGGGACAACTGTTCCTAAATATTTCTTTACTAACTCTGGGTGCTCTTGAATCGCATCTGATATTGGGCAGAAAATAATTCCTTTTTCAGCAAGTGTATCTTTAAATGTATTTGCTACAGAAACAGAATCCATTACGATATCTACAGCTACATTTGCTAATTTCTTTTGTTCATCAATTGAAATTCCTAACTTATCAAAAGTCTTTTTCATTTCAGGATCTAAATCATCTAAACTGTCCAAAACAGGTTTTTGTTTAGGTGCTGAATAATAGATTACATCCTGATAATTAGGTTTGGTATAGTTAATGTTTGCCCAATCTGGTTCTTCCATTTCCAACCAAGATTTGTATGCTTTTAATCGGTATTCCAACATCCATTCCGGTTCATTTTTCTTTGCAGAAATAATGCGCACCACATCTTCTGAAAGCCCCTTAGGGATGGTGTCTGATTCAATGTCTGTTGTAAATCCGTATTTATATTCGGTTGATGTTACCTTTTCTAATAACTCGTCTTCCGACTGTTTTTTTTGCTCACTCATTTTTGTAAATTATTATAAAGAAAAACTTTCCCCACAACCACAGGTTCTGCTTGCATTTGGATTGTTGAATACAAATCCTTTTCCGTTTAGTCCGTCAGAAAATTCTAAAGTAGTGCCAACTAAGTATAAAAAACTTTTTTTATTGATTAACAGTTTGATGTCATTGTCTTCAATTAGTTCATCTTCATCATTTTTTGAGTTATCAAAGTCTAATTTATAGTTTAAACCCGAACACCCTCCACTTTCAACACCAACTCTTACAAATTGCTTTTTTTCAGTATCTTTATCTAGTAGATAAAGTAATCTTTCTTTTGCAGAGTTACTTATTTTAATCATTTATTTAGAATGGTTCTAGTTAGGGCGGCAAATATACAAAATAAAGAGCATATTTTATGTATCTTTGCGCAATGAGTATATTTGAAGATAAAGGAGTGAATACAACCTCAATTGAGAGTTTGGGGGAGTTTGGTTTGATAGATCATTTAACAAATGGAATTACAACTAAAAACAGTTCAACTGTTAAAGGTATTGGTGATGATGCTGCTGTTATTGATATGGGAGATAAGTATCAATTAGTTAGTACTGATTTGTTAGTTGAGGGAGTTCATTTTGATTTAGCTTATATGCCATTAAAGCATTTAGGATACAAAGCTGTGGCTATAAATGTATCTGATATTTGCGCTATGAATGGTGATGCTAAACAAATAACTCTTGGGCTTGCTTTGAGTAATAGATATACAGTTGAGGCTCTTGAAGAATTATATGATGGAATAAAATTAGCTTGCGAACATTATGGGGTAGATTTAGTAGGAGGAGACACTACTTCTTCAACATCTGGCTTGATGATAAGTGTTACGGTTTTAGGTGAGGTTGACAAGAATAAAATTACTTATAGAAGTGGAGCAAAAGTAAATGATTTAGTAGTTTGTACTGGAGATTTAGGTGCTGCTTATTTAGGACTTCAGATCCTAAATAGAGAGAAGGAAATGTTTAAGGAAAACCCTACAATACAACCTGATTTAACAGGCAATGATTATGTATTAAGAAGGCAATTAAAACCAGAAGCGGCTATAAAATATACTCGAATATTAAAAGAATTAGATATAGTCCCCACTTCAATGATAGATATTTCAGATGGACTTTCTTCTGAAGCGTTACATCTCTCAAAATCATCAGAAGTTGGGATTACTTTGCATGAAGACAAAATCCCTGTAGATTATACTGCTATGAATTTAGCAAATGAGTTTAATATGAATCCTATTTTTTGCGCACTAAGTGGAGGAGAGGATTACGAATTGCTTTTTACTATTGGGCAAGAACATTATGAAAAATTAAAGAAAGATCCTGATTTTACTATTGTTGGTTTTGTAACTGATAAATCAGAAGGGAATAATTTTATAGCTAATGATGGAAGCTCACATCCCCTAACTGCACAGGGCTGGGATGCCATGAAGAACAATTAATAAAGTATATTTTAATTATTCATTAAACCTTCAATTTCCTCTATTTCAATAGGAATATTTTTCATTAAATCATCTGGTCCGTTTGCTGTAACTAAGATGTCATTTTCTAATCTGATCCCTAATTCTTCCTCCAAAATATAGATCCCGGGCTCGCAAGTAAACACCATCCCTTCTTTCATTGACCAATCAAAATTACCAACATCATGCACATCAAGCCCTAAATAATGTGAAGTTCCGTGCATAAAATATTTTTTGTATAATGGTTTTAAAGGGTCTTGTTTTTGCACATCATGTTTATCCAAAAGTCCTAGCTTGATGAGTTCTAATTCCATTATTCTTCCAATTTCGGCATTATACTCTTTAAACTTTGTTCCTGGAGCTAGCATTTTAGTAGCTTCCTTCATCACATGTAACACTGAATTATAGACTGCTTTTTGTCGTTCAGAGAATTTTCCATTTACAGGTATAGTTCTTGTTAAATCAGAGGCATAATTTGCGTATTCTGCCCCAAAGTCCATGAGTAAGATATCTCCATCTTTACAAGCCTTGTTGTTTTCAATATAATGTAAAACGCATGAATCAACTCCAGATCCAATAATTGGTTGATAAGCAAACCCATTAGAGCGATTTCTTAAAAACTCATGCATTAATTCTGCTTCAATTTCGTATTCCATTACTCCTGGCTTAATAAACGGAAGTATTCTTCTTACTCCCTTTTCAGTAATATCACAAGCATTTTGCATAAGCTTTAGCTCAAAGTCTGATTTTATAGCTCTTAACTCATGCATTATAGGAGCAACTTCCTTTATCGCTTTATTAGAGTATTTATCAGTAATCATATTTCTGAATCTGTCATCTCTTGTTTGAACATCAGATGCTGATCTGCTATGAATATTTTTATTCAGATAGATGCTATCGCATTTTGAAATCATTTCATCCAATTTATTTTCTAACTCATCTAACCAAAAAACAGTTTTAATTCCTGATGCTTTAAAAGCACCATCTTTAGTCAGCTTTGCACCTTCCCAAATGGCAATATGCTCATTTGTTTCTTTTAAAAATAAAACTTCACGCATATTTTCATCAGGATGGTTTGGAAAAATTACTAATACACTTTCCTCTTGATCTACACCACTTAACCAAAATAAATCATTGTTTTGGCGAAAAGGCATGGTACCATCAGCATTAGTAGGCATTATATCGTTAGAATTGAAAATTGCGATTGCATTTCCATCCATTTTATTAAAAAACAAAGCTCTGTTTTGTATAAATAACTGATTTTCAATTGGTAAATATTTCATAATTGTTAAGATTTAAGATTTCAAAAGTAGTTAAAATCTTCAGTAATCAGTCATGTTTCTTTATTTCAATTTTAAGTAATAAATTATCAAGAATTTCATATTTGCCTGTTATATTTGCATATTAATATTTATACAATTTATAATGAGTAATGGTTTATCAACTTCCTCAATAGGAAGAAAAGTTCTTATGGCCTTATCGGGCTTTTTCTTATTGTTTTTTTTAGCACAGCATTTCTTTATCAATTTACTATCAGTTATTGATACTGATTCATTTAATGAGACTTCTCATTTTATGGGGACAAATGGATTAATTCAATTTGTAATGCAGCCAGTATTGCTATTTGGTGTTTTGTTCCATTTAGGAATGGGTATTTATTTGGATTTTAAAAACAAAGCTGCTCGCCCTATTAAATATGCAATGGATAAGCCATCAGAAAACTCTAATTGGATGAGTAGAAATATGATCATTACAGGAGTAATGATTATGTTATTTTTAGGATTACACTTTTACGATTTTTGGTGGCCAGAAATTAAAGATAAATTCATTGATGGAAAATGGGATGAGCCAACAAAGTATTTCCCGCATTTGCAACATAAATTTCAAGACTTAACAAGAGTAATTATTTACTGTATTTCTTTTGTTTTCTTAGGATTGCATTTAGCGCATGGGTTTCAATCTTCTTTTCAATCAGCAGGATTTAATCACAATAAATACACACCATTAATTAAGAAATTAGGAACATTATATGCAATTCTAATTCCAGCAGGATTTGTATTTATTGCCTTATTCCATTATTTCACTCAGTTATAAAAATATAAAAAATAAACTATGTCAGTTTTAGATTCTAAAATTCCTGAAGGTCCATTAAAAGACAAATGGACTAATCATAAAAACAAGATTGATCTTGTTAACCCAGCTAACAAAAGAAACATTGATATTATAGTTGTTGGTACGGGTTTGGCAGGAGGTTCTGCAGCCGCATCACTTGCCGAAATGGGATATAATGTAAAATCATTTTGTTATCAAGATTCTCCAAGAAGAGCACATTCTATAGCGGCACAAGGAGGGATTAATGCAGCAAAAAACTATCAAAATGACGGGGATTCTGTTTATCGGTTATTTTATGACACGGTAAAAGGAGGAGATTACAGATCGAGAGAAGCAAATGTGCACCGCTTGGCAGAGGTTTCAGGAAATATAATTGACCAATGTGTAGCGCAAGGAGTTCCTTTCGGCAGAGATTATGGTGGGCTTTTAGATAATCGTTCGTTTGGAGGAGTTTTAGTTTCCAGAACATTTTACGCTAAAGGACAAACAGGACAACAATTATTGTTAGGGGCTTATTCGGCATTGAACAGACAAATTGCAAAAGGAAAAGTTACTATGTACAATCGTCATGAGATGGTTGAATTGGTAAAAGTGAATGGAAAAGCAAGAGGAATTATTGCTAGAAATTTAGAAACTGGAGAATTAGAAAGACATTCGGCACATGCTGTTGTTATTGCTAGTGGAGGGTACGGAAATGTATTTTTCTTATCCACTAACGCAATGGGATCAAATGCAACTGCAGCTTGGAAAATTCATAAAAAAGGAGCGCATTTTGCAAATCCTTGTTACACACAAATCCACCCAACTTGTATTCCAAGAAGTGGTGAGCATCAATCTAAATTGACTTTAATGTCAGAATCATTGAGAAATGATGGTAGAATTTGGGTGCCAAAAAACATGGAGGATGTACTTGCTATTCGTGAAGGAAAATTAAAACCAACTGATTTATCAGAAGATCAAAGAGATTATTATTTAGAGAGAAGATATCCTGCATTTGGGAATTTAGTACCAAGAGATGTGGCATCAAGAGCAGCAAAGGAAAGATGTGATGCTGGTTTTGGAGTAAATGAAACCGGAGAAGCAGTATATTTAGATTTTACATCTGCTATACAAAGATACGGTAAACAAGAAGCAGCAATTGCTAGAATGGAAAACCCTTCTGATGAAGAAATTTTAAAATTAGGAGAGGCGGTTATCGAATCAAAATACGGTAACCTTTTCCAAATGTATGAAAAAATTGTAGCGCAAGATCCGTACAAAACCCCAATGATGATATACCCTGCAGTGCACTATACTATGGGAGGTGTTTGGGTGGATTATAACTTGATGACTTCTGTTGAAGGCTGTTACTGTATTGGAGAGGCAAATTTCTCTGATCATGGTGCGAATAGACTAGGAGCTTCTGCATTGATGCAAGGTTTGGCGGACGGTTATTTCGTATTACCTTACACTATTGGGGATTATTTATCAAACGATATTAGAACGGGAAAAATTTCAACTGACTCAGCAGAATTTGTTGAAGCTGAAAAAGAAGTTTCAGATAGGATTGAGAAATTGATGGATATAAAAGGAACAAAATCGGTTGACCATTTCCATAAATTGTTAGGAAAAGCAATGTGGGAATATGTTGGTATGGCAAGGAATGAAGAAGGCTTGAAAAAAGCGATGGCTGAGATTAAACAAATCCGTACTGATTTTTGGAATGATGTAAGAATTCCTGGAGATAAATACTCATTAAATCCTGAATTAGAAAAAGCGGGGAGAGTTGCAGATTTCTTAGAGTTAGGAGAGCTTTTTGCAAAAGACGCACTACATAGAAATGAAAGTTGTGGAGGACACTTTAGAGAAGAGTCAGTAGAATTAGATGGAATGCAAAAAGGAGAGGCAAAAAGAAACGATACTGATTACGCTTATGTTGCTGCTTGGGAATACAAAGGAGAGCCAGCAGATGCGGTAATGCATAAAGAAGAATTGGAATTTAAGGATATTGAACTGAAACAAAGATCATATAAATAAAGATATGGATTTAACATTAAAAGTCTGGAGACAGAAAAATAGAGAAGATAAAGGAGGTTTGGAAACCTATAAAGTTAAAGGAATTTCTGAACACGCTTCTTTTTTAGAAATGCTTGATGTAATGAATGAGCAATTGATAATGGAAGGGACAGAACCTGTTGCATTTGATCATGATTGCCGTGAGGGAATTTGTGGCACTTGTTCGCTTTATATTAATGGAGAGGCTCATGGTCCTGATAGAAAAGTAACTACTTGCCAGTTGCACATGCGTATGTTTAAAGATGGTGAAACTATTTATATTGAACCTTGGCGTTCGGCAGCTATGCCCGTGATTAAGGATTTAATAGTAGATAGATCTTCATTTGAAAGAATACAGCAATCTGGAGGTTTTGTTTCTGTAAATACTTCTGGAAATACCCAAGATGCAAATGCATTGCCAATTCCTAAAATGAATGCTGATTTGGCTTTTGATGCTGCTGCTTGTATTGGATGTGGCGCTTGTGTCGCAACCTGTAAAAATTCTTCAGCTATGCTATTTGTTGCTGCTAAAGTTTCACAATTTGCTTATTTGCCACAAGGACAAGTAGAAGCAAAACAAAGAGTATTGAATATGGTAGAGCAAATGGATAAAGAAGGATTTGGAAATTGTACTAATACAGGTGCTTGTGAGGTAGAATGTCCGAAAAGTATTTCTATTGAATACATTGCAAAAATGAACAGAGAGTTTTTATCTGCTTCTTGTTCATCAGAGAGTTAAAAGAAACCTAATATTATATAAAAAAAGCAAGTTCATTTGAACTTGCTTTTTTTATGTTTTTACTTTCTATAGTTTGCTTTCTTCTTTTTTCTATTTGCAAAGAATTCTTGTTTTTTTCTATTCTTTTCTTTCTCAAATTCTTTCTTTTCTTGAGCATTCATTGGCTTGTCAGTTTGAGGGAAAGGATGGTCTTTAATTGCATCAATTTTTTTACCAATTAGCTTTTCAATATCTCTAATATAAGCATTTTCTTCAGGTCCAGAAATTGAAATTGAAATTCCTTCTTTTCCTGCCCTTCCACATCTTCCTATTCTATGCACATAAGTTTCGGATTCATTAGGTATGTTGTAATTCAACACATGTCTTAACTCATTTATATCAATTCCTCTTGCAGCAATATCAGTTGCAACTAATACTCTCATCCCTCCATCTTTAAATGATTTTAAAGCGTTCTGCCTTTGGTTTTGAGATTTATCTCCATGTATTGCAGCAGCTTCAATATTCTTCTTTTTAAGATTTTTTACAATCTTATTTGCTCCATGTTTGGTTCTTGAAAAAACCAGAATTTGTTTTATTTCTTTATCCTTTAAAATATGAAATAGTAATTCTTTCTTACTTGTTTGATTTGTGAAATAAACATATTGTTGTATTGTTTCTGCTGTTGATGAAACTGGAGCAACTGATACATTTTTAGGGGTTTTCAAGATTGTTTTTGATAGCTCTAAAATATTTTTTGGCATAGTAGCTGAAAAGAAAAGAGATTGTCTTTTCTGAGGAAGCATTTTTATAATCTTTTTGATATCATGAATAAAACCCATATCCAACATTCTATCAGCTTCATCTAATACAAAATATTTCACATCTCTTAGCGTGATGTACCCTTGTCCGATAAGATCAAGCAATCTACCTGGAGTTGCAATTAAAACATCAACTCCCGCATCAAGTCTTTTTACTTGTTTCATTTGCTTTACCCCTCCATAAATAACCGTATTTTTAATAGAGTTATATTTTGAGTAATCAGTAAAATTCTCAGCAATTTGAATAGCAAGTTCTCTAGTAGGGGTAACAATAAGTGCCTTTACTTTTCTTTTTCCTTGGTTTTGAGATTCGTTTTCTAAATGATGTAAAATGGGTAATGAAAAAGCAGCAGTTTTACCTGTTCCTGTTTGAGCAGTACCTAGCACATCATTTCTATCTAAGATAAGCGGAATGGCCTTAGCCTGAATTGATGTCGGAGTTTCGTAATTTTGATCTTTCACTGCTTTTTGCAATGAGTTATGTAGTTTTAAATCTTCAAATGTCATATAGTAATATTGTTTTGCAAGTGTAAGTATATTACAAATGATGGCCTATTCATCTGTAGTTTATTGCAAATTATTATGTTTGCTGTATGAAAGAATCACTTTCGATATCCTTAATACAAGCTAATCTTCATTGGGAAGATGTGGATGCAAATTTAAATCATTTTGATAAACTGATTTCTGTTATTAAAGAAATTGATTTAATTTTACTTCCTGAGATGTTCAATACTTCTTTCTGCCCAAAATCTAATCATTTGTCTGAATCAATGAATGGGAAATCTGTTAGTTGGATGAAGGAAATATCAAAGAAAAAAAAATGCGCTATTGCTGGCTCATTAATGATAAATGAGGAGGGTAAAGTTTATAATCGCCTAGTTTGGATTAGTAAGGATGGGCAGATTTCTACTTATGATAAAAGACATTTATTTTCATTAATAGAGGAGGAAAGACATATTTCAAAAGGAGATAAGCGTTTAATTGTAGAGCTAGAAGGTTGGAAAATTTGCCCTCTTATTTGTTATGATTTGCGTTTTCCAGTTTTTAGCAGAAATAATGGAGATTATGATTTATTAATCTATTTGGCAAATTGGCCAATAAAAAGAATTGATGCTTGGGATACGCTTTTAAAAGCTCGGTCAATAGAAAATCAGTGTTTTACTATTGGAGTAAACAGAGTAGGTGAGGATGGAAATGGAATACCATTTAATGGATATACAAAAGTTTTTGATGCTTTTGGGAAGGAACTGTTTTCAGCTAAAGAAAATATGGAAGAAGTTCTGCAAATTGAAATTAATTTGGATGATTTAAAATTGAAAAGAAGGCAAATGAATTTCCTACAAGATAGAGATAATTTTACTCTACAATAAGCCACTCTAATTCCAAATCCCAATTGGAACGAATAGTTATTTCTGATGGGTAATTTTGCGCTTTCTCTGCCTGTGCTTTGTTTATCCAACTTCCAGTTGTCCACTTCCTATCTTTATTTAAATCACTAATATATTTCAGTTGATATTTCCCTGCAATAAGTTCATCTAAAATATATGGTGGATTAGTAAATGAGAATTCTTTAACTACTTTTTTATTTTGCAAAAGTTGGAAAATACAAGGTGTAGTAGTGCTACTTATAATTTCAAGTTTTCCATAAGAAATTTCTTCTTTTGTAAGAGTGTCAATTAATAAACTATCAGAAGAAAGGCTATCAGTTTTTATTCCAGTTGTATCAGAATTTGCACTATCAATTTCTATTATAGGATTGAATGAAAATAGGAAAAAAAAGCTATCAGTTTCTGCATTTATGCAACTATCTAAATATGCAATACTTTCATCTTCATTATAGATAAAATCAAATTCAGTAAGTGCTACAACTTTGTAGTTTTTAGCGTTTAAGTTAGGGAAATGAAAGTTACCTTCTTTATCAGTTTTTGCAATGTAATTGGGATTTTCTTTAAAGATAACAGAGTCATTTTTATTCTCTTCAAAAAGCATAATCCAAGCATTTTCTATTTGCTCTAAAGTATAAGCATCTTGCAATTTCCCACTTAAAGTTAGCGTGTCCAAAACATCAGAAGTTGAGAAAGTATAGTTAAGCGTGTCAAGTATGTTTCCTTCATTTAAATCTTTAATACAAGAGTTTAACGCCAGATTGTAGGTTGCGTTTTCCGCAAGTGTATCTTCAATAGTTAAGAATAGCTCAGTTCCTTTTATTTTCTTTTGAATTCGTTTATTAATTGGGGGTGAAATGTAAAAATTTTCTTCCCAATTATTTAGTACAATAAACTCGTCAAAGTCAAATGAAACAATTTTTTTATGAATATACTGCAAATTCTCTGTACTGTTTGTTTTTTGCAATTTAGGTGCATTAATATCTTTTTTGCCACCAGTAGGCGCAACTATATTAGCACAGGAAGTAAGACACAAAACAATAAATATTTGAAGCAATTTTTTCATTAAGGCAAATAAACAAATAAATTTCCACAACTTCTCACTAGTCACTTTTAACTCCTAACTTTATTTTATGCTACAGCAATAGTTGCGATACTTACTTTCACTCCTTCAACTTCTTGTAGTTTTTGTGCGCAAGCCTCCAATGTTGAGCCAGTTGTTATTACATCATCAACAAGTAAAATATGCTTTCCCTTTAGTTTTTTACTACTCCTTAAATCAAAAGAGTTCATCATGTTTTCCCATCTGCTAAATCGTTTTTTCCTTGTTTGAGAATCGGTATTTTCTATTCTTATTAATGACTGTTTATTCACTTTAATGTCCAGAATTTCTTTTATTCCTTTGGCAATAAAATCAGACTGATTGTAACCTCTTAGTTTTTGTTTTTTAGAATGAAGGGGAACAGGTATTACAATGTCAATATTGTTAAAGCACTCAGATTCATTTATTGCGTAAGCCAATTGTTTCCCAAGGAAAATGCCAACATTTTTTCCTTCTTCATATTTCAATTGGTGTATCAATTTCTGAGCATTTCCATCTTTATTAAAATCAAAAAGTGCAGCCGCATTTTCTAGTTGTATTCTACCCCAAAACCTTTCACTTACATCATTTTTACTATTTATAAAACAATCAGTTTTTGGCGTTTGATGCAAGCAAGATATGCAAATACATTCTTCATGCTTAAGCAAGTTACTTGCACAAATAATACATAATGATGGATAAAATAACGCTAGAAAATCTTTTGCAAACACCTTGCAATGTACAGAATATTAAGCCAATAAAAAACCCACCAATTGGTGGGTTTTTTATTTAAATATTTAGAACTTTTTATCCGCATTTGCTGTAACCACAGCTAACGCATTTCAAACAACCTTCTTCATAAACTAACCCTTCATCTCCACATTCTCCACAAGTATGATCGCTTACAGTTGTTCCGTTAGCAATAAATGTTTTTAATGCTCTTACAACTCCACTTTTCCAAGTGTTGATGTTCTCATCATAAAGGTTCATTTTTCCAATTAAATCAACAACATAGTGCAATGGCATTCCATGTCTTAAAACTCCTGAAATTAATTTTGCATAGTTCCAGAATTCTTTGTCAAAAGAACGAGATAAACCTCCCATAGTTACCTTGTACCCTTCTTTATCTTCATATTGGAAGTCATATTGAGATGATCCATCTTCTCTTTTATTTTTGATAATCCAACCGTATTCCACAGCCGCAGGCATATTAAATACATCCTCTGTTTTCCCTGTAAATATTTCGTAAGGTCTTCCGTTTAATAACCCAACAACTGCAATCCATTTTTCTTTTTTATTTTGGAAACGCACTACTTTTGCATCTAATCTTTTCGGTCTTGATGGGGCTTTAGTCTCTCTAAATTCAGAGTTTTCTAAAACAGCATCTTTCTTTTCATCAGCAGAAACCAATACACCAGCTCTTGATCCATCTCTATAAACTGTAATTCCTTTTGTTCCTTGCTTCCAAGATTCTAAGTAAATATTACTTACCTCATCAAGAGAAACATCATTAGGTAAATTGATTGTTGAGCTGATTGAATGTGTAACGTATTTCTGAACTGCTGCTTGCATTTCAACTCTTTTATTCCAATTAATTTCTGGAGCAGTACTTCCTGCATAAGGGCTTTTTGAAATGTCAGTTTCACCTGTTACTTCCATCCATGTTTTTAAGTTATGGTGGTAAACATTAAATTCTTGCCACTTATCTCCTGAGTCATCAATAAAGTCAACTTTTGCATCTCTATCTTGCTCATTTAATTTTCTTCTTCTTTTGTAGTGCGTCATAAATACTGGCTCAATTCCTGAAGAAGTTTGAGCTAGCATACTTAATGTTCCTGTTGGAGCAACAGTACTAATTGATATATTTCTTCTTCCAAACTTCATCATTCTCTCATAAACATCAGGAAGCTCTTTTTCTAGCATTTGAACAAATTCTGATGTTTTTTCAATTTTAGAATCAAATCCAACAAAACTCCCTCTTGAAAGCGACATATCTATTGAACTATCAAATTCAGCTCTACATTTTTCTTTCATCATTGATTCAACCATTGCTATAGCCTCATCAGAATCAATTGCCATCCCAAGTGCTGCAACCATATCAGCTAGGGCAGTAAATCCAAGCCCTGTTCTTCTTCCTTCTTTCCCGGTTTTTAATAACAGCTCCCAAGTTTCCTTCTCTACCATTTTGATATTCTCGGGCTCATCATCAGCATCAACTTTATTTAAAATTCTTCCAATTGCTTCAGTCTCTAAGTCAACTAAATCATCCATTAATCTTTGTCCCTCATATGTAGCTTTGTAGAAATCTTCCATTCTGAATGAAGCATCTTTTGTAAATGGGTTATCAACAAAATTGTAAAGGTTTAAAGCAATTAATCTACAACTATCTCCTCCTTGCATTGCAATTTCAGAACAAGGGTTAGTTGATGTGTTTTTATATCCAGGATAAACAGAAGAAGTTGAATACCAATGTTGACGATCCCAGAAAATTAAGCCTGGTTCGGCAGTATTATGTGCACATTGAATAATAGTATTCCAAAGTTCTTTTGCATTTACAGTTTTTGTAAATTTAGGATTGTCAGATTCAATAGGCCATTTGTGAGTATATTCAGCATTTGCCTCAACAGCATGCATAAATTCATCAGAAAGTCTGATAGAAATATTCGCACCTGTAACTTTTTGTAAATCTTGTTTTATAGTAATAAAATCCTCAACATCAGGATGTGCAATATCCATAGAAAGCATAAGAGCTCCTCTTCTTCCGTTTTGAGCAACTTCTCTTGTAGTATGCGAGAATCTATTCATAAATGAAACAGCTCCAGAAGTACTTCCTGCTGCATTAGAAACACTTGACCCTGCTGGTCTTAAATTTGAAATATCAACTCCAACTCCACATCTCCTTTTAAATAATTGTGCTAATTGTTGGTCAGTGTAAAATACACCACCATAAGAATCATGTAATTCAGGAACAACAATACAATTAGATAAAGAAGCTAATTTATAATGATTACCAAGTGAGCTCATTACACTTCCTTGTGGTATAATGTAACCAAACTCTTTGAATAAGCTGTAAACTTTTGCTTCAGTTAAATCTTCTCTTTCTTGTCCGTATTTTGATAAGAATTTAGCACTACCATTTAGGTTGTACTTTAATTTATAGTCCGCTTCAATTCTACCAAATTCCTTTGCCATTCTCTTATGCATATCATCAGGATTTTTTTCTACAAAATTTCCTTCATAATCTTTCATTGCATACTTATTCATCCAAGTAGTTCCTGCTAATTCATCACCATTAAAATAGGCAACAGCAGATTCTAATACTTCTTCATAAGTATATGTTTTTTGTTTTTTAGCTTTTGTCAAAACTTCTTTTTGTTTTTTTGATATTGTTGTCATTTGGCTTCCTCTTTTGAGCAGTTAATTATCCTTATTTTTTTTCTGATTACAAGTTTAGAAATAAAGTGAACTGTACAACCACATTGAACTTGTGGTTCTCAACAGATTTTTCAACAAAAAGTTAATAAGTAACTTAAGTGATTGAGAACTAATTAAATGAATTTAATATCAAAGTTTTACTGAAAAAAATAGTTCTTTAGATGTAGCTTATTTTTTTGAAGAATAAAAAAAGAAACTTTTACCTTTTACGCAAACACCTCATTTAGAATACTTTCAAATAATAGTCTTCCATCTTGGTTGTTTAATTCTCCATCAGCAGCTCTTTCAGGGTGAGGCATCATTCCAAAAACATTTCTGTCTTTATTGCAAACCCCTGCAATATTCATTAATGATCCATTAGGGTTTGCTTCCTCAGTAATATTTCCGTCTATATCAGAATATTTGAATAAAATTTGATCATTTTCCACTAGTGATTTTAAAGTTTCTTCATCAGCAAAATACCTTCCTTCACCATGTGCAATAGGAATTTTAATTGCTTTTTCAGCATACTGATTGGTAACTAAAGTATTATTAGTTGACGCCTTTAAATAAGTGTTTTTACAGATAAATTTGTGAGAAGTATTGTGTAATAAAGCTCCAGGCAATAATCCACTTTCAGTAAGAATTTGAAATCCATTGCAAATCCCCATTACATAACCTCCAGAATTAGCAAAGCCAATCACCTCCTTCATAATTGGTGAAAATTTAGCAATTGCTCCTGACCTTAAATAATCACCATAAGAAAATCCGCCAGGTAAAATGATAAAATCAACCTCCTGCAAATCAGTATCTTTATGCCAAAGTTCAACAACTTCTTGCCCCATTATTTTTTCAATAACATATACCATGTCTTTGTCACAATTAGAGCCAGGAAAAACAACTACACCAAATTTCATATTCTTATTTTTTTAATATTGCAAAATTACACATTATAAGCAATCAAGTGCTTATAATAGAAAGAAGAAATCACTAAAATTACAAATAAAATGTTAGCAATTTTTCTACTCTTAGAATACACAAAGTAATTTCCAATAATTACAGCTAAAGGAGTTAAAGCAAAATAGAAATAATCTCCACCTGAGTATATCGCAATTAATAGGCTAATAACAAAATACCAAAATATAGTTAAGAATGATTTCCTTGATCGGATACTCTTTTTATAAAGCCATCTGAAAAGTTCGATTATTGAAACTAAACTGATTAAAAATAAAGTCCCAACCCAAATATTTAAAGGGCTGTAATCTAAAGTTAAATTTGAAAAGTCAAATAAATTAAAAGCACTAAAATCAGGAATGTTAAAAGAAGACCCACTCACATAAGCAAAAACAAAATAGAAAATATATGGAGTTATTAGACCTAGTAATATTGTAAATATCACTCTCCAATTATTGTTTGAAAAATTCACCCCACTAATCATAAATAAAAAAGCAAAATAAATAGTATTCGGATAATAAATTGAGATAAGTGAAAGCAAGAGTGCTGCATTAAAATATTCAGAAAAAGGATAATCTTTTTGGTAACTATCCATTATAAAATTAAAAAAGAAAAGCATAATAAATGAAGAAATCCAAGCGTCAACTGTATTGTAAAATGAACTTCCTAAAAGTATAAATACAAATCCAATTACTAAATTATCTTTTCTGATAATATTTTTTTCATAGACCAAATTATTTAGTCCTAACCCTTGAAAAAACGGAAGAGTTAAACCCAAAAAAAATACTAAATAAGAAGGAGTATTACTATTTATAAAAATGGTATTAAAATCATAATTTATCAGGGGAATGCTGATGAAAACAACACAAAAAACCACAAAAAATAAAATTATTGTAGGTTTTGGATTTATAAGATGTTTTAAAAACATTGTACTTGATAAAAATTATTTAAATTTGCAGCTGTAAATTAAAACAAAAATTATGAATAAGATTTGGTATGCAATTGGAGATTCTTTTGATTACTTATTTGCTATGGCTGATGGGATTGGAAATACAATAAACTATATCTATATTGGAGTTATATTTGCTTTTCTTGTAGTATGGGTTAGCAAAATGCTAAAGCATAGAAAAGATAATGAAGAGCACGCTCCTTTATAAATCGAACCCTATATCTTTACGATAATATTTTCCTTTAAAGGAAATTTTCTCAGCACTTGCAAATGATTTTGTAAGTGCCTCTTCTATATTTTCTCCAAAAGAAGTTAAAGCAATTACTCTTCCTCCGCTAGTTCTTAATTGTTCGTTTTCTTTTTTTGTTCCTGCATGAAATACGATACTTTCTTTAATATCTTCTGTCCCACTTATTGCTTTCCCTTTTTCATAAGCTTCAGGATAACCTCCTGAAACTAACATTACTGTTGTAGCGGCTTGTTCGTTAATATTTAAATCTTTTTCACTAAAAGTTCCATCATCAATTCCTTTTAAAAGATTTAAAAGATCTGATTTAATTCTAGGTATCACAACTTCAGTTTCAGGGTCTCCCATTCTTACATTATATTCAATGACTTTCGGCTGACCTTTCACATTTATGAGTCCAATAAAAATAAATCCTTTATAAGTAATTCCATCTTTTTTTAGTCCTTCAACAGTTGGTTTTACTATTTCCCTTTCCACTTTTTCAATGTAAAATCTATCAGCAAATGGAACTGGTGATATTGCTCCCATTCCTCCAGTATTTAGTCCTGTATCTCCCTCCCCAATTCTTTTATAATCTTTTGCTGACGGAAGAATTTTGTAAGAATCTCCATCAGTTAAAACAAATACTGAAAGTTCTATTCCACTTAAAAACTCTTCAATTACTACTGTTGAAGATGCTTTTCCGAATTTTTCATCAGCAACCATAGCTTTTAGTTCGTCTTTTGCTTCTTGTAAGTTATCTAAGATTAAAACTCCTTTACCAGCTGCCAATCCATCTGCTTTTAAAACATAAGGAGCGTCTAAGCTTTCTAAAAAAGCGTAACCTTCTTCTAAATTGTCTTTTGTAAAAGCTTGGTATTTTGCAGTTGGAATTTCATGGCGAATCATAAATTCTTTTGCAAATTCTTTGCTACCTTCAAGTCTTGCCCCTTCTTTTGATGGGCCAATTAATGATATGTTTTGTAATTCTTCCTCCTCTTGGAAAAAGTCATAAATACCATTTACTAATGGGTCTTCTGGTCCTACAACTACCATCTCTATTCCCTCCGAAAGAACAAATTTTTTGATGCTTTCAAAATCATTTACACCAATTTCAACATTATTCCCTACCTCTGCTGTCCCTGCATTTCCTGGCGCAATAAATAAATTATTGCAACTACTGCTTTTTGCAATTTTCCATGCAAAAGCATGTTCCCTTCCTCCACTTCCTAATATCAGTACATTCATATTTTTAACTATCCATTGTGTTTAAGATCTCCTCAGTCAATTCCATATTATGAAATACTTGTTGAACATCATCATTTTCTTCTAGTAAATCTAAAAGTTTTAATACTTTTTCTGCCTGTTCAGCAGTAATTGTTTTAAAATTATTTGGGATTCTTTGTAATTCAGAATTCTTAATTTCAATCCCAAGTTCTTCTAATTTTACTTGCATATTATTAAAGTCAGGGAAATCACAATATATTGTAACAGCCTCTTCATCTACTTCCAATTCTTCTAATCCACCATCAATTAGTTCCATTTCTAACTCTTCAATATCTATAGTGATATTCTCAGGATAAATAGTAAAAACCCCTTTCCTGTCAAAGATAAACTCTAAGGAGCCATTTGTCCCCATTGCGCCATCACATTTGCTGAAATACGAACGAACATCAGCAACAGTACGATTGTTATTATTAGATGCACAATCTACAAAAACTGCAATCCCATGAATTGCATAACCTTCCAAACTCATTTCTTCATAGTTCGCAGTATCCTTATCACTTGCTTTTTTGATAGCACGCATTACATTATCCTTAGGCATATTTGCTGCCTTTGCATTTTGCATTACTTGCCTTAATCTAGAATTTGTATCAGGATCAGGACCTCCTTCTTTTACAGACATTACAATATCTTTTCCAATTCTTGTGAAAGTTTTAGCCATTTTCGACCACCTTTTCATCTTTCTGGCCTTTCTGAATTCAAATGCTCTTCCCATATTTTATTTTTTAATCATCTAGTTTTAATACAGCCATAAATGCATTTTGTGGAATTTCAACATTACCAACCTGTCTCATTCTTTTCTTCCCTTTTTTCTGTTTTTCTAATAGCTTTCTTTTTCTTGAAATATCCCCTCCATAACATTTTGCAGTTACATCTTTCCTCAATGCTTTTACAGTTTCTCTAGAGATAATCTTAGCTCCAATTGCTGATTGTATAGCAATATCAAACTGCTGCCTTGGAATTAATTCTTTTAATTTAGCGCATAATTTTTTCCCTAAAGCATAAGAATTTGTTTTGTGTACTAATGCTGACAATGCATCAACAGGATCTCCATTTAACAAAATATCAAGTTTAGCTAAAACTGATGTTCTGTACCCAATAGGATAATAATCAAAAGACGCATAACCTTTAGAGACAGATTTTAGTTTATCATAGAAATCAAATACAATTTCACCAAGTGGCATTTCAAAAGTAAGTTCAACTCTATCAGTAGTTAAATAAACTTGATTGGTTAACTCTCCTCTTTTAGCAATACACAGTGTCATCACAGAACCGATAAAATCAGCTTTTGTAATGATTTGTGCACGGATATATGGCTCTTCTACACTTTCCAAAATACTTGGATCTGGGTAATCCGTAGGATTATGAATCTCTAATTTTTTGCCTGCTCTTGTGTATGCAAAATAAGATACGTTTGGAACTGTTGTAATTACAGTCATGTTAAACTCTCGTTCTAATCTTTCCTGCACGATTTCCATGTGCAACATTCCTAAAAACCCACATCTAAAGCCAAAACCAAGTGCTGCAGATGATTCTGGAGCATATGTTAAAGAGGCATCATTTAATTGCAGTTTTTCCATGGAGTTTCTAAGCTCTTCAAAATCTTCTGTATCAACCGGATAAATTCCTGCAAAAACCATTGGTTTTACTTCCTCAAACCCTTTTACTGCATCAGTTGCTGGATTTTCAGCTGTAGTAATAGTATCACCTACTTTTACTTCTCTTGCGTCTTTTATTCCTGATATGATGTAACCAACCTCACCAGCTTTTAATGATTTTTTTGGAAATTGTTTGAAGCGTAAAGCACCAATTTCATCAGCATGGTATTTCATATCTGTAGCCATGAACTTTACCTCTTGCCCCTTTTTTATTTCCCCATTTATAATTTTAAAATATGCTTCTATACCTCTAAATGTATTGTAAACTGAGTCAAAAATCATAGCTTGCAAAGGAGCGTCAACATCACCTTCTGGATGAGGGACCCGCTCTACAATTGCAGTTAAAATATTTTCAATTCCAATACCTGTTTTTGCACTTGCAGGAATAATATCTTCATCTGCACAGTCAATTAAATCAATAATTTGATCTTTTACCACTTCAGGCTCTGCAGAAGGTAAATCAATTTTATTGAGTACAGGAATTATTTCTAAATTATGCTCCAAAGCCAAATATAAATTTGAAATTGTTTGCGCTTGAATTCCTTGTGCAGCATCAACAATTAAAAGCGCACCTTCACAAGCGGCAATTGATCTTGATACTTCATAAGAGAAATCAACATGCCCAGGAGTGTCAATTAAATTAAGGATATACTCTTCACCTTTATGCGTATATTCCATCTGTATCGCATGACTTTTAATGGTGATTCCTCTTTCTTTTTCAAGGTCCATATTATCTAAAAGTTGAGACTCAGCTTCTCTCTCAGTAACTGCCCCTGTGAATTCTAATAATCTATCAGCCAAAGTTGATTTACCATGGTCAATATGTGCAATAATGCAAAAATTTCTGATTTTTTTCATGAGATGCGAAAATACATTTTTTCACTTAAATATCGCTATCTATGTTATAGTAGATATTTTACTACATTTGTCATTCGAAAAGCATAAAAAAATGAGTAAAGTAAAAATAAGTAAAAGAAGGCATTTCCTTAAAGCAATAAGTTGGAATTTATTAGCAATGACAACAACATTTTTTGTGTTATCATACTTGCCACCTTATTTTGGTTTTGAGCCTATTGATAAAAGCTCAGTGGGTTGGTTAGTTGCTCTTGATAGAGTTGCGAAATTGATATTTTATTACTTTCATGAAAGAACTTGGTTTGCATCTAATTGGGGGATTATTAAACCACCAAAAGATTAAATTATCTCATCATCTTTCTTTAAGATGTAGTTGATTTTAATTTTATTTTCTTCACGAAATTTTTCTTCCATTTCTTCATCAATTTCCCATTGGTATTTCTTGCGTTCTGGCCCTTCATTTTTATAGAATAGTGCAACAATAATTCCTGCAACAAAACCTGCTAAATGTCCTTCCCATGATACAGCTTCATTTGTTGGGAGTATCCCCCAAATCATTGAGCCATATAAAAAGATAACTACTAATGATACTGCAGATAATCTTGGATTTTTACGAATTATCCCGCTTACTAAAATAAAGGATGCAAGCGCATAAATTATTCCACTTGCACCAATGTGGAATGATGGCCTTCCAATTATCCAAAGCCAAAAACCTGAAATGAAAAATAGCCATAAAAATATTCTTGCTGCAATCTTTCTATAGAATGAAAAAAGCATTCCTCCTAATATAAGGACAGGATAACTATTGTTTAATAAGTGAGTAAAATCTTTGTGGATAAATGGTGAAAAAAGAATGCCCTTAAGCCCGCTAAAAGTTTGAGGAGAAACGCCAAATTTTACAAATGAAAAGTTAAAATTTACTTCAATGATTTTAACCAACCACATTGTAAGTAAAAATAAAAATGGCACAAATAAACTACCATAAAGTTCTTTTTTATCTGATTTATTCATCTGAAAATTTTGAAGAGTAAAAGTAAACAATTAATGCTTATAAATTGTATTTTTACAACAGATGAAGGAAGAAAAGAAATTATTTTTATTAGATGCTTTTGCTCTTATTTACAGAGCATATTTTGCTTTTGCAAAAAATCCTAGAATTAACTCTAAGGGATTAGATACCTCAGCAGTTTTTGGCTTTGTGAATACTTTAAATGAAGTGATAAGAAAGGAAAAACCAACTCATATTGCAGTTGTTTTTGATAGGCCAACTCCTACTCTTAGGCACATAGAATATCCAGAATATAAAGCTCATAGAGAAGCAATGCCTGATGGATTGCGTGATGCTTTGCCCTACATTGACAAGTTGTTGGAGGCATTTAATATTCCTAAACTGTATAAAGATGGGTTTGAGGCTGATGATGTGATTGGAACTTTGGCAAAAAAAGCTGAAAAGGAAGGATTTCAAACTTATATGATGACTTCCGATAAGGACTTTGCTCAGCTAGTATCTGAAAATATATTTATGTATAGGCCAGGGAATAAATGGCAGCCCACTGCAATTTGGGGTATCCCTGAGGTGCTTGAAAAATTTGACATTCAAAGAGTTGATCAGGTAATTGACTACTTAGGGATGATGGGAGATGCATCTGATAATATCCCTGGAATACCTGGGGTTGGGAAAAAGACAGCACAAAAGTTTATTAAAGAGTACGGCTCAATGGAAGGCCTTTTTGAGAATACTGCTGACTTAAAAGGGAAGATGAAAGAGAAAGTTGAATCAGCAAAAGAAATTGGATTGCTTTGTAAAAAGTTAGCTACCATAATTACAGATGTCCCGATTGAATTAGATGAAAAATCCTTAATTATTTCTTCTAGAAATGAAGAAAAGATAAGAGAACTTTTTGATGAGTTAGAATTTAAAACGCTTTTACAAAGGGTGCTTACCTCCAATTCTTCTACTTCAGTTCCTAAGAAAGAAATTATTATTGAAAAGAAAGAAACAACTCCAACATCTCAATTTGATTTATTTGCAGAACCTGTTAGTTTCCAAAAAACAGAAACTCCAAAAAGTAACTTTAAATTAGCCGCTAAGGATACTTTAAATAAAATTGTTGTTGATATTGAAAATAATAAAAAGTTTTCTTTCAGTATTATTACAGATACAAATGATTCTTTAACTACAAAATTAGTAGGAGTTTCGTGCAGTTATAATGATGATAATGGGTACTATATTCCGTTTTTAGAGCAAAATATTAAGCACATAAAATCAATTTTTGAAAATGAGGAAATCATTAAAATCGGGTATGATTTAAAATTTGCAATTAAGGTTTTAAATAATCATAATATAAATTTAAAGGGGGCGTTTTTTGATGTGCAAATTGCTCATTATTTATTGCATCCTGATATGCGACATTCCTTAGATATTATTGCAGATAATTATTTAAATGTAATAATGATTGAAGAACAATCTATTACAGGAAAAGGGAAAACAAAAAGCTTACTTTCTGAAATTAATAGCGATAATATATGTGATTTTGCATGTGAAAAATCATCAGTAATATTTAAGCTTGCTCCTATTTTTGAAAAAGAAATGAAGGAAGTTGAGGTTTTTGATTTGTTTGAAAAAATTGAAATCCCTTTAACTAAAGTTCTTGCTAAAATGGAATTAGAAGGAATAGCTTTAGATGTTGAAATGCTACAGAATTATAGCACACAATTAACATCTGAACTTCAATTGCTTGAGAATAAGATTCATCAGTTGGCTGATGAAGAGTTTAATATCTCTTCTCCAAAACAAATGGGAGAAATTCTTTTTGAAAAATTGGAGCTCAGTAAAAAACCTAAAAAAACAAAATCAGGACAATACTCTACTTCAGAAGAAACTTTGCTAAAATTAAAAGATACTCACCCAATTATTGACGAAATTCTGACTTTTAGAGGCGTTAAAAAACTCCTTTCAACTTATGTTGATGCATTGCCAGAATTGGTTAATACTGAAACCAAAAGAATTCATACTACTTTTAATCAGTCTGTAGCTTCAACTGGAAGATTGTCATCAGTAAATCCAAACATACAAAACATTCCTATTAGAACAAAAAGAGGGATGAAAGTCCGTGAGGCATTTATCCCTAAAGATGAAAATTATACTTTAATGGCTGCTGATTATTCTCAAATTGAATTGAGGATTATGGCATCATTAAGTAAAGATGAAGGTATGCTTACTGCTTTTAATAATGGTGTTGATATTCATTCTGCTACTGCTGCAAAAGTTTTTAAAGTTGATGTTAAGGATGTGGATAGAAACATGCGTTCGCAAGCTAAATCTGTAAATTTTGGAATTATTTATGGCATCTCAGCTTTTGGTCTTTCTCAGAATATTGGTGTTAGCCGTACTGAAGCAAAGGAGATAATTGATAATTATTTTGAGCAATTTCCTAAAGTAAAAGAGTATATGGATTGGTCAATTGAACAAGCTCGAGAGAAGGAGTATGTAGAGACTATTATGGGAAGAAGAAGGTATCTAAAAGATATAAATGCTAGGAATGGAATGATAAGAGCTATGGCTGAACGAAATGCTATAAATGCGCCTATTCAAGGTTCAGCTGCTGATATTATAAAAATCGCAATGATTAATGTTCAGCAAGCAATGGAGCAAAGAGAGATGAAATCAAAAATGTTGTTGCAAGTACATGATGAACTGGTGTTTGATATGCATAATTCTGAATCTTCAGAATTAAAAACCCTTGTAAAAGAGAAGATGGTACAAGCAGTTAGTTTGCAAGTTCCTTTAATTGTTGATATTGGAGAAGGATTAAATTGGTTAGAAGCCCACTAAATCTACTTCTTTTTAAAAAGTAAGTATAAAGCCACTATTGCAATCACCCCAATAAAAGCAGAACCCGCATCTTGAATGTTGCCAACAGGATCCCATCCTAATAAGCTCTCTCCTAATAATAATTGAACTATCACACCAATACACAGAAAGGACAATGCTAAAGATATAGCTCCAATTATTTTTTCTTGTAATGATTTAAAAAATGTATTCATTGTTTTTGTTTGAGTTAAATAAAAAATAGCCCCACTAATGTAGGGCTATTTTTATTAGTTTATCAAAGGTATATTATTTACCTGAGATTAAGCTCCAAACGATCAAGATACCGATCAATCCTACAAATCCTTCAGCAGCTAATCCATTAATAACACCTACAATGTTACCAATAACATCTAATCCCATGAAGCCATCTGCTCCAAAAAGGAAAGTTACTGTAATTGCAAGACCTAATACGGTCATAATTAATCCCATTAGTCCTTTAAAGAACCCGTTCATGTACTTAAATACTGCATCCATAATATAAAATAATTTGGTTAATACTGATGCCAAACTTAGAACTTAAATTGCTTCAAACTAAAAATTTGCAATTAAATCTTTCATTTTAATGATTTTTCTAAACATATCTATTTTGGATAAATATCATGTTTTTAACACGCTAGTAATCAGTGAGATATGTGTAGTAAATTGATAATTAATAATGTATAAATAACACCTTTATAAACACGAAAATGTTAAGAATTGATTAAGGGTGTAAGTGGTTGATATTCATTGATAAAGGATGAAATATGACTAATATGGATGCGAAAATGACTAATTTATACTAACATCTCTAATTGATAGTATATTTTGCTTGAATTTATTGCTATTTTGGATAATATGTAACAACTTTAGGGCTACTATTTTGGTGCTTTCTAGCTCATTTTGGATGTAATAGTCTGAAAATTTGCTTAAAAGTGGGAAGTTTTTGGGATCAGAATTCCTTATTTCTGACTGCATATTGGTGTCTACTACCCCTGGATGAACAGAGAAAACGGTTAGATTTTTATGATTTTCCTCTGCAATTACCCCTGTTAGCATATCAAGTGCAGCCTTAGTGGCGCAATAAGTACTCCAAGATTGAATAGGGCTGTTGCCTGCCCCTGAACCAATATTTATCAATAGCTTTTTATCCTCAGGATAAGTAGTAATGAATTTCTTACATAGTATAGTAGGGGCAACTAAGTTAAGGTAATACTCCTGAATGATATCGCTCGTTTCTTTTTTATCAAAAGGGACAATGCTACCAATAGTTGCCGCATTATTTATAAGTAAAATATCTTGCTGGCTCTCCTTTGGAAATTGTAATTGCTTAACAGCATCCAAATTACTCAGGTCAATTTTGGTAAAGGTAAAGTTTGGATGCTGAATTTTATTGGTACGGGAATATCCATATACAAGATAACCCTCCTTTAGTAGTAATTCAGCTGTAGCCTTACCTATACCACCACCTGTACCTGTTATGATTGCAACTTTTTGCACTTATATTTTTGCTAGGGCTTGTTCCAAGTCAGCAACTAAGTCCTCAATATCTTCAATACCTACTGATAAACGGATTAAAGAATCCACCACACCTGTTTTTTCTCTTTCTTCTTTCGGAATTGCAGCATGTGTCATACTTGCAGGATGTCCGCATAAGGATTCTACTCCCCCTAAACTTTCAGCTAAAGTAAAATAATGAGTTGAGGAAACAACCTTAATTGCATCTGCTAATTTATTACCTATTATATTAAATGATACCATTCCTCCAAAATCATCCATTTGTTTTTTAGCAATTTCATGATTTGGGTGCGATTCAAATCCTGGCCAGTATACTTCATCAACTTTCGGATGACCCTTTAAGAAGTTAGCAATTACTTTCCCGTTTTCACAATGTCTTTGCATCCTTAGGTGTAAGGTTTTAATTCCTCTTAATACTAAGAAAGAATCCATAGGGCCCGGTACAGCACCACAAGAGTTTTGAATAAAGTATAATCTTTCCGCTAAAGCTTCATCCTTACAGATTGCTGCTCCCATTACCACATCAGAATGACCACCCATATATTTAGTTAGTGAGTGCATAACGATATCAGCCCCTAAATCCAAAGGCCTTTGTAAGTAAGGAGTAGCAAAGGTGTTGTCTACCACAAAAATAAGGTCGTGCTTTTTTGAGATAGCGCCTAAGCTTTCAATATCAATAATGTTTAGCATTGGGTTAGTTGGTGTTTCTGCCCAAATCATTTTAGTGTTCTCATTAATATAAGACTCAACTTTATCCGCATTATCCATCCCTATGAAATGGAACTTAATTCCATAAAATTCAAATATCTTAGTGAATATACGGTAAGTACCTCCGTACAAGTCGTTAGTTGAAATTACCTCATCACCAGGGGATAGTAATTTGATGATTGCATCAATTGCTCCAAGTCCACTTCCGAAACATAAACCATGCACACCGTTTTCCAGAGCAGCCAGGTTTTTTTCCAAAGCACTTCTTGTTGGGTTACCAGTACGGGAATATTCATATCCTTTATGGTCGCCAGGAGAAGCTTGTATATAAGTTGAAGTTTGGTAGATTGGTGTCATTATTGCCCCAGTAGTTGGGTCAGGTTCCTGTCCTGCATGTATAGTTTTAGTTCCGAATTTCATTATTCTAATTTTTGAGATTATTTACTTTCAGCAAAAGTATTAAAAGTTGGAGTAATTAATTTTACTTTTGCTAAAAATTAATCCATTGAATAAAATAGTATTAGCCCATATTTCTTTGTTTGTAGCAAATTTAATTTATGCTATCAATTACACTTTTGCAAAAGATGTAATGCCTGATTTTATCCAGCCTTCAGGTTTTATTTTATTAAGGGTTACTGGGGCAGTTATATTGTTTTCGATCTTCTATTTTTTATTTGTGAATGAAAAAGTAGAAAAGAAAGATATCATCCGTTTGGCAATATGCGGAATATTTGGAGTTGCTATTAATCAATTGTTATTTTTTGAAGGGCTGAACTTAACCACCCCAATTAATGCAGCAATTATTATGACGATTAATCCTGTATTGGTTATAATAATGTCTGCACTTATTCTGTTTGAAAAAATCAATATCAGGAAAGGGATTGGAATAGCATTGGGCTTGGTGGGCGCGAGTACTTTAATACTAAACGGAGGGGATGTAAGTGGTAACACTAATTTTATGTTGGGTAATATGTTTGTTTTTATTAATGCAGCAAGTTATGGATTGTACTTAGTGTTGGTAAAGCCATTGATGCAGAAATACCACCCGATAACGGTTATGTTTTATGTGTTTGGTTTTGGGCTAATGTATGTATTGCCCTTTGGTTATACTGAACTGCTGGCTGTTGATTGGGTGAGTTTTCCGACAATAATTATTTGGGAGGTGCTATTTGTAGTGGTGTGTACTACTGTTATTGCTTACTTATTAAACTCATCAGCATTAAAATCACTTAACCCTTCCACAGTAAGTATTTATATTTATTTGCAACCGGTATTGGCTACACTATTTGCGATATTTAGGGGTTCTGACAGCTTAGATGAAATGAAAATTATAGCAGCAGTTATTATTTTTGTTGGGGTGTATTTGGTAAGTGTTCGTTCTGTAAAGACAAGATAGGATAAAATTCATAAATTTGCAAAAAATATTTTCTGATGATTCAATCAATGACGGGCTATGGTAAAGCCGAATTAAACTTAACAAATGCTAACTTTACTATTGAAGTAAGGTCGCTTAATTCTAAACAAATTGATGCCAATGTAAAAATGTCATCTGTTTACAGAGATAAAGAAATTGGACTAAGAAAACTACTTTCTGAAAAATTACAAAGAGGGAAAATTGAACTTTCTATTTGGAGAGAAAAATCAGAATCGAATACAAACTATAAAGTAAATACTGAAGTAATTAAAGATTACCACAATCAGGTTCTGCAATTAAAAAAGGATTTAGGATTGAAATGGAATATGTGGACAATGACTCCTTTTTCAGCTAAATCATCTGATATACTTCCAACACTTTTAAAAATGCCAGAGGCATTGATAAAAGGAGAGGAAAAAGCAAATGATAATGAGTGGGATGAAATTGCAAAAGGGATTGATATTGCGATTGAAAACATTTTGCAATTCCGATTGGAAGAAGGTAAAAAATTAGAGGAAGATATTACTACTAGAATTAATACTTTATCAAGATTATTAACTGAAATTCTTCCTTTTGGAAAGGGTAGAATTGAGAAGGTAAAGAAAAGCCTAGCAGATAAATTAGCAGAAATAGATACTAAGAATATTGATGAAAACAGGTTTGAACAAGAACTTATCTATTACTTAGAAAAACAAGATATAACGGAAGAGCAAGTAAGGTTAGATGCACATTTGAGTTACTTTTTAGAAACTATGAAAACAGATTCTCCTAATGGAAAGAAACTTGGTTTTATAGGACAAGAAATAGGTAGAGAGATAAATACTATCGGATCAAAATCATCAGATGCAGAAATGCAGAAGATTGTGGTGCAAATGAAAGATGAATTAGAGAAAATTAAGGAGCAATTATTAAACATATTGTAGGTGGGAAAACTTATTGTTATATCAGCTCCATCAGGAGCAGGAAAAACTAGTATTGTTCATCATTTACTTAAAAATATGCCTGAACTTTCTTTCTCAGTTTCTGCTTGTAGCCGTGAAAAAAGAGATAATGAAACACATGGAAAAGATTATTATTTTTTAGGTGTTGAGGGTTTTCAAAATAAGATAAAAGAAGATGCGTTCTTAGAATGGGAAGAGGTTTATGAAAATCAGTATTATGGAACTTTAAAATCAGAGATTGAAAGAATTTGGAGTGAAGGAAAAACTGTAATTTTTGATGTTGATGTGATAGGGGGATTGAATATAAAAAAGCAATATCCTAAAGAATGTTTATCACTTTTCATTATGCCTCCATCAGTTGATGTTTTAAGGGAAAGATTGAGTGGTAGAGGATCAGAATCAGAAGCAAAATTAGAGATGCGTTTAGCAAAGGCAGAGCAGGAAATTTCAAAAAACCAGGAGTTTGATAAGGTAATTTTGAATGATGATTTTGGGATAGCTTGTGAAGAAACTATGGAAGTAATTACTAATTTTATAAACTCATAAAATGAAGATTGGTCTGTTTTTTGGAAGCTTTAATCCCATGCATGTGGGGCATAAAGTTATCGCTTCTTATTTGGCGGAATTTTCAGATTTAGAAAAGGTAATGTTTGTGGTTTCTCCTCAAAATCCCTTTAAAGAAAAAAAGAGTTTACTGGACCAAAATCACAGACTTCAGATTATTAGGGTTGAAGTGTATGATAACAATAAACTTGATGTTACCGATATTGAATTTAGTATGCCACAACCTTCTTATACTATTGATACTTTGGTGCGCTTGAAAGAAGATTATCCAGAAAATGAGTATTCGCTTATTATAGGGGCTGATAACTTACAGAACTTTCATAAGTGGAAAAATTATGAGCAAATTTTGGAGGATTACTCAATTTATGTGTATCCAAGGCCAGGTTATGAAATTAATGGCTCTCATAAAAACATACATATTGTAAATGGTGTTCCTCAAATGGAAATTTCAGCTTCTTTTATTAGAAATTCTATAAAAGACAGAAAGGATGTATCGTATTTAATGCCGGAGAAAGCTTGGAAATATACAGATGAAATGAATTTTTATAAATAAAGATAGTTGACGGTTGCTAGTTTGTACTCATTAGAGAAAAATATGAAAAAAAATAGTATAGATAAAAAAAGATACGCTCTTCTAAAAATAGGGGGTGCGTTACTGATGTTTATTTTCATACTTTCATCTTGCACTATACAAATGAAGATAGATTTTTCTTCTGATGAAAAGGAGAAAAGTGGCATGAAAATTGTGGTTGAAAACACAGAGCAAAAAGAATACATAGGTTGGTGGGTGTATGGAGAGGGGCAACATATTTTTAAAGATGAACAAACTCTTGAAGAGTATGATATGGAATTCCCAAATGAGAATATGGAAGAATTAGTTGAGCTTTACTTGGCAGTTTGTGAAATGGAATATTTCCCTATGGAGTGCAAAATGACCGGCCATCTAAAAAAAGAATTAGTAGAAAAACAAACTACCTTAATAGTTTCGGACTTTGAAATACTATACATACAAGGCTGTGGGGAGTAGAGAACAACAACCAAACAACCCTTTGCATGCAAAAAGATTAGTTGATATCCTTGAATTTCTGGTAGCAGAATATGGCTGGGAAGAACTAGGAAACGAGATAAGAATTAATTGCTTTATCTCTAATCCATCTATTAAATCAAGCCTAAAGTTTTTAAGAAGAACTGAGTGGGCAAGAAAAAAAGTAGAGCGCCTTTACTTGAATACAATTAGGTAATACTAATGACTGTGAGAATGTCCATCTTCATGTGTGTGCTCATGAGTTTCAGTCTCTAATTGTTGTTCGTTTTTTGGTTCTAAATCATGCTGATGATGTCCATCATCAGAAAAATAGCCGTTAAGTTGGAAAACTAATAAACCTATACCCGCTACAACTAATATCCAATTTATCACCTTTGAAATGGAATCAAATGACTTTCCTTTTATAAGTGAGAGCAATGGAAATACAATTATCAAAACTCCAATCTGACCAATTTCAACTCCTAAATTAAAAGATAGAATTTGCATTAATGATAAATCAATAGAGGAAGCAACAGCTACTTCTTGCAGTTTTGTTGACAGCCCAAACCCATGAAGTAATCCAAATAGAAAAATCATTAAAATAATATTGGGTGCCTTTATAGAAAACCATTTAGTAAAGCCATCTAAATTTTCAAAACCCTTATAGATAACACTAAAAGCAATAACCGCATCAACCAGATAGGCATTTGCAGTAATGCCATAAAAAGTAGCAAAAATAAGGGTGATACAATGGGCAATTGTAAAAGCAGTAATGAACTTGAAAATATCAGAAAATTGAGTAAGAAAAAATACGATTCCAATGAGAAATAAAATATGATCATAACCAGTAACCATATGTTCAGCACCAAAATAAATATAATCGCTTATTGAGGCATCAGCCATAGCATTTATTGTGGATTTAGAAACGCCATGAGCCCAACCAAATAATGGCAGACTAAGGAATAGTAGAAGTAGTTTTTTCATGTTTTAAAAATAAAGATTATTATTTAATGCTACTCATAAATCTGATTGATTGCCCCTCCATAATCTGCCCACTCCCAAATCCCTGATATTTTCCCATTTTTAAAATTAACTGTACGATAAGCCGAGAGTTCAACTGTATTTTCTCTACTTACAGTTGCTTTAGAATAAACCCTTACACTACCATCAATTTCATAAGTATTTTCATCAATTCCTGGCAAATAAATAGAATGTCCAATTTCTATGGAGAAACCATTTTTTTTTAATTGTGAAAGTATTCCATCTTGATATTCTGTTAAAGAAACAGGAACCCCTTTTGGAGAACCAGCAGTAAACGAATAGAAAGTAAAATCTGATGTAAAATATTGGCTAATATCTAAAGCCGAACTATCGCTACTTTCATAATAATTATTGATATCATCAACTAGTAGTTTAAGAGTTTCTAAATTTTGTTCATAGCGCTTGATTTTATTCTCACTACATGAGAATAAGAAAATTAAAGCTGAAAGAATGAGGATGTTTTTTAGTTTATTCATGATAAACAACATCCAATACAGTTTGCCCAACAGCATTAAGAGTTTCTTTATCGATATTACCCATATCATCTCTATGAGTGTGCCAATGCTTGTTGAAATTGCTTTCAGTAGCTGGGTCATACTCAATAATATCAATAGTAGGAATTCCAGTAATTTGGTTTACATATAAATGGTCATCAACTATTTGTTTGGCATTTTCAAATACAAAATACTTCCCAAAACCCAATCGATTGGCTTTACGCCATACCTTTTGTAAGATACTTGAGCCATAATAAAAGGAGATTTGTTCGTGCCTAAAAGTAGCATCTTTTGCCCCTACCATATCTAGCAAAATACCATATCTAGCAAAGTAGTTTTGTTTATGAGGGTTCTTGCTCCAATACTGTGAACCTAAGCACCAAGAATCTTGCATAAGTGGGTAGTTGGAATTTTCAGGTTGACCATAATCTTCAGCATCAAAAAGTATAATATCAACACCTATTTTAGGATTTTTTTTACTGAATTGTCTTGCTAGTTCTATTAAAACTCCAACTCCACTTCCTCCATCATTTGCTCCAAGTATTGGGCTGTTTTGGTTTTCAGTATCATGGTCGGCAATGTGTCTGCTGTCCCAATGGGCAAATAGAGCAACTCTATTATTTTTCTCTGGGGAGAAACTTGCAATAATATTTTTTAGCATATGATTTTTGCCATCATAAGTTCTGATTGGGGCTTCTTGTACAATTACATTTGGAGTATAAGTTTTGAATTTTTTTTCTAACCAAACAGCACAGTTTTTCCAGCTTTTGCTAGAAATTACTCTCGGACCAAAACTTACTTGTTTTTCTACAAAATAATAAGCAGAATCTGCATTAAAATTTGGGACTTCAATTTTTGCTTTTGGTTTTTTTGGAGTAGTTTTTGTTTTTTGTTGAGGCTCAGTTGAGCAAGAAGAAAGAATAAGTATTGCTAAAAGCAACACACCGCCAACCCCTCTTTTTAGTAATGAGGTATTATCTAATATCTTATGTCTAATATCTATCATCTATTTTATCTCCCAACTACTTCCTTCTCTGCTATCTTTTATCTGAATTCCAGCTTTGTCCAATTCATCACGAATCAAATCAGCAGTGCTAAAATCTTTGTTCTTTTTTGCATTTCCTCTAAGTTTTAAAACTAATTCCATCACTTCTTCAGTAAGGTCATTTCCTCCACTTTCTTTTGGAGAAATAAGTCCTAAAATATCAGTAACAAAATCAGAAAACAGTTTTTGCATTTTTGATAAATCGGAAGCAGTTAAGCTTTCTTTACCATCTTTTACTGAGTTAATAATTCTTACTCCATCAAATAAATGAGCAATTAAAATAGGTGTATTAAAATCATCATCCATTGCAGCATAACAATTCTTTTCTAGCTCGTTTATATCATAAGTTGAGCTGTCAGAATTCTTTAGATTTTCTAAAGTCTCCATTGCATTCATCAGTTTTGTAAATCCTTTTTCGGCAGCTTGCAAGGCTTCATTGCCAAAATCAACAGTGCTTCTGTATTGCGCTTGAAGTATGAAAAAACGAATTGTCATTGGGCTATAAGCTCTATCTAATTTTGCATGAGTTCCATTAAAAAATTCCTCTAAGTTGATGAAGTTTCCAAGAGATTTACCCATCTTTTTCCCATCAATTGTAATCATATTATTGTGCATCCAATAGTTTACAGGATTACAATTATTACAAGCGTTTGATTGTGCGATTTCTGCTTCATGATGAGGGAAAACCAAGTCCATTCCACCTCCATGAATATCAAAAGTTTCACCTAAATATTTTTCACTCATTGCAGAGCACTCCATATGCCAACCAGGAAACCCTTCACCCCAAGGAGAATCCCACCTCATAATATGCTCAGGATTTGCTTTTTTCCAAATTGCAAAATCGACTGAACTTTTCTTTTCTGATTGCCCGTCCAAAGCACGAGTTCCCTCTAAAGTATCCTCTATATTTCTTCCTGATAGAGTTCCGTAAGGGTAAGATTCATTGTATTTATTTACATCCAAATAAACAGAACTATTTACCTCATAAGCAAATCCATTTTTTAGAATTTTTTGCACCATTTCAATCTGCTCAATAATATGTCCAGTTGCTCTCGGTTCAATTGAAGGAGGTAAACAATTTAAAGCATCCATTGCTTTATGATAACTAATCGTGTAGAATTGAACAATTTCCATAGGTTCCAATTGTTCTAATCTTGCTTTTTTAGCAATTTTATCTTCTCCTTCATCTGCATCATTTTCAAGGTGTCCTGCATCTGTTATATTCCTAACATATCTTACTTTATAATCAGAGTGTTTTAAGTACCTAAAAACCACATCAAAAGTAATTGCGGGGCGTGCATGACCTAAGTGGGGATCACCATAAACAGTAGGCCCACAAACATACATCCCTACATGATTTTCCACTATAGGATTAAAAATTTCTTTCTTTCTTGTAAGGGTATTGTATATCTGTATTTTTCTGCTCATTATGCAATTTTTTTATATTTTTCTTTCAGATTTCTCATCATATCTGAAGTCATTTTTTCTAGGTTATATTTAAGTTCCCAACCCCAATCATTTTGCGCGTGCGTATCATCAATTGATGATGGCCATGAGTCCGCAATTTCTTGTCTGAAATCAGGTTTATAACTCATTTTAAAATTTGGAATGTGTTTTGAAACTTCCTCTGATAATGTTTTTGGTGTAAAACTAACACCTGCCAAATTATATGAAGAACGGATTTTTACTTGTTCAGCAGGAGCTTCCATTAATTCAATTGTAGCACGGATTGCATCTGGCATATACATCATTGGTAAGCCAGTATTTTCAGCTAAAAAACTTTCGTATTCACCATCAGTTATTGCTTTATGAAAAATTTCCACAGCATAATCAGTTGTTCCTCCCCCTGGTGCTGCTTTCCAGCCAATCAACCCTGGATAACGGATAGATCTTACATCTACTCCAAATTTATTAAAGTAATATTCATTCCATCTTTCTCCAGCTTGCTTTGTAATTCCGTACACAGTATTAGGTTCCATAACCGTGTATTGTGGGGTATTCTCCATTGGAGATGTAGGCCCAAATACTGCAATAGATGAAGGCCAAAACATCTTTTTAATGAGTCCATCTTTTGCTAAATCCAATACATGAGAATGAGAACGCATATTCAATTTCCAACCCAATTCAATGTTTTGCTCAGCAGTTGCAGATAGTAGTGCTGCTAATAAATAAACTTGAGTAACTTTATATTTTGCAACAATATTACGGAGGAGTTTTTCGTCCATAATATCCAAAATCTCAAAAGGTCCGGAATTCATTACCTCATCATATGATTGGCGAATGTCTGATGCAATAACATTTTCGTTACCGTACATTTTTCTCAGCTCAACTACTAACTCTGTGCCAATTTGACCTGATGAACCTATAATTAAAATTCGTTCTTGCATGCGTTTAAATATTTTGACAAATATAATATTATCTAATACTTTAATAGGAAAATTAATTTGCAATAAAATTTTAAGATTTTATATCTTTGCCCTAAATTTACGAATCAGCATATTATGGATCCGAATACTGGCAAAAAAGGAATGTTTAATAAACTAAATAAGGAACAAGGTTTAGCCTTAGTAGAAAAGGAGGGTTTCTCTAGGAAAACAGTTTCTTTTTATAGGTATGTTATTTTAGATGCTCCTTTTAACTTACGTGATGAGCTATATTTACAGTGGAATGAACTGGGAGTTTTAGGGCGAATTTACTTAGCACATGAAGGAGTAAACGCACAATTAAGTGTCCCTGAGCACAATTGGGAGGCATTTGTAAAGGCAGTACATGCTAATAAATATTTTACAGCTATGCCCTTTAAAATTGCAGTTGAAGATGATGGAAAATCATTTTATAAACTGACAATTAAAGTGAGGCATCAGATTGTTGCTGATGGTTTGCCAATTGATGAATATGATGTAACTGATGTGGGGGTGCATTTGGATGCTGAAAAATGGAATAATGCGTTAGAAAGTGGAGCTACAGTAGTGGACATGCGTAATCATTATGAAAGTGAGATAGGAAAGTTTAAAGGAGCTATCTGCCCTGATGTTGAGACTTTTAAAGAAGAATTACCTGAGGTAAAAGAAATGCTAAAAGGACAGGAAGAAGATGAAATTTTACTTTATTGTACGGGAGGGATAAGATGTGAGAAAACATCAGCATATTTAAAACATCATGGGTTTAAAAATGTTTTTCAGTTGCATGGTGGGATAATTGATTATGCCCGACAATTAGAACAAGATGATAGTTTGGCAAACAACTATGAAGGTAAGAATTTTGTATTTGATGAAAGGAGAGGCGAGCGTATATCGGCTGATGTAATTAGTAATTGCCATCAATGTGGAGAGCCATTTGATACGCATGTAAATTGCAAGAATGTAAATTGTAATTTATTGTTTTTGCAATGTGATAATTGTAAAACTAAGTATGAGAATTGCTGCTCAATAGAATGTATTGAAATTATTAATTTACCAATGAAGGAACAAAAGGTATTGAGAAAAGGAACGGATCAAAAGAAGATGTATTACAGTCATAAAAGAGTTAATCTAAATTTAAATAAAGATGATAAGAATAACTAAAGAATTTAAGTTTGAAATGGCACATGCTTTGCATGGATATGATGGGGTTTGCGCAAATATACACGGGCATTCTTACAGGCTTTGGGTAACCGTAAAAGGAAAAATAAAGGAGGAGCTAGGACATCCTAAAAATGGCATGGTAATGGATTTTGTTGATTTAAAAAAGGTTGTAAAACCTAATATAGTAGATAAGTTTGATCATGCTTTGGTACTTAATGCAAACTCCCCACATGCTGATATTAATTTGGAAGCTTTTGATAAAGTTTATCATTTGGATTATCAACCAACATCAGAGAATTTAGTTATTGATTTTGCTAACTATATTAAATCACAACTTCCTGATGGCGTGAGTTTAGTAAAAGTTGTTTTATCAGAAACTGCAACTAGTTTTGCAGAGTGGAATTTTGAGGATGTTACTTAATATATTATCTAGAATGTATATAAATAAAAATGAATTTAAAATTATGCGTTAAATTATAGTTTGCATAAATTGGTTTTTCTATTTTTGCGACCGAAAAAATTTATCAAATGACAAATATTTTAATTTTTATTATTGCAATCTTAGTTATTGCAACATTAGTTCAAATTGTTAGAGTTAGCGAGCTATTATCAGAAATAAAAAATAAGGATGTTAATGAAGTAACTGATAAAGATAATAACACTCAAGGGATATTATTTTTAATAGTAGGTTTTGGTTTTTTAATTTTTGTTGTCTGGCAAATGATAACTTGGAATCATCTTCTATTACCTCCAGCTAGTTCGGTTCATGGCACTCAAATTGATTTTTTAATGAAAATGTCAATGGGATTAATTCTAATAGTATTTTTTGTTTTATCACCTATACTGTTTTACTTTCTATATAAGTACAGGGGTAAAAAATCTAATAAAGCATATTTTTTCTCGCATAATAATAAGTTAGAAGTTGTATGGACTGTTATCCCTACTATAATTCTTACAGGCTTCATTATTTTTGGCTTAAAAACTTGGGATAATGCTATGAATGTTGAGATCACTGAATCAACTAAAGTAATTGAAGTTTATGGGAAGCAATTTAATTGGACCGCAAGATATTCAGGTATTGACAATACATTAGGAAAAGCAAATTATAAATTAGTTAAAGGCAAAAACACTCTTGGTGTTGACATGTTAGATGTAAATTCTGCTGATGATAAAATGACTAGAGAAGTTCATCTAGTAGTTGATGAGCCTGTATTGTTAAAGTTTCGATCTCAGGATGTAATACATTCTGCTTTTTTGCCACATTTTAGAGTGCAAATGAATTGCGTCCCAGGAATGACTACTCAATTTGGATTTACTCCTACCAAAACAACTGCTCAAATGAAAGAAAGTGAAGGAGCGGATTTTGAATATGTTTTATTGTGTAATAAAATATGTGGAGCTTCACATTTTAACATGCAAATGAAATTTATTGTTGAAACTCAAGAAGAATATGATATTTGGATTGCTTCTCAGGATAACTTAGAAAAAAAATTATTAACTCAAAAATAATATAAAAGATGTCGGAACATCATAAAGAAAACTTTATTACTAAATACGTTTTTTCTCAGGACCATAAGATGATTGCAAAGCAATTTCTTATAACTGGAATGTTTATGGCAGTTGTTGGGATGCTGATGTCTGCTATTTTCAGAGTCCAATTAGCCAATCCTGGTGAAAGTTCTATATTGTATAACTTACTCCCAGGTGCTTGGTTAAATGATGCTGGAGTTTTAAATCCTGATAAATATTTAGCTTTAGTTACTATGCATGGTACAATATTAGTTTTTTGGGTGTTAACAGCCGGTCTTTCAGGTACATTCGCTAATTTCTTAATACCATTACAAATTGGTGCTAGAGATATGGCTTCTGGATTTTTAAACATGCTTTCTTATTGGTTCTTTTTTATCGCGACTGTTGTATTGATGAGTTCATTATTTGTTGAGTCAGGCCCAGCATCTGGTGGTTGGACAATCTACCCCCCACTTTCTGCACTGCCACAAGCAATTGCAGGGTCAGGTACTGGGATGACATTATGGTTAATTAGTATAACATTATTTGTTGTTGGATCATTACTTGGAGGGCTAAATTATATAGTTACAATATTAAATTTAAGAACTATTGGAATGACTATGCAGAGATTACCTCTTACGGTATGGGCTTTATTGATTACCGCTATACTTGGCGTCCTTTCGTTTCCTGTTCTTTTATCTTGTGGATTATTACTAATTTTTGACAGATCATTTGGTACTAGTTTCTATCTTTCAGATATTATTATTAATGGTGAAGTTCTACATAATGAAGGGGGAAGCCCTATTTTATTCGAACATTTATTTTGGTTTTTAGGTCATCCTGAAGTTTATATTATTTTATTACCTGCATTAGGGATTGTTTCTGAGGTTATTGCTGTAAATTCAAGAAAACCTATTTTTGGATATAAAGCAATGGTTGGTGCGTTATTATTAATTGCATTTTTATCATTTATTGTTTGGGGACATCATATGTTTATGACTGGGATGAATCCTTTCCTTGGTTCTGTATTTACATTTACTACTTTACTTATTGCTATACCCTCAGCAGTAAAAGTATTTAATTATTTAGCTACTTTATGGAGAGGAAATATTCGTTTCACTCCAGCAATGTTATTTGCTATTGGTACGGTTTCAGCATTTATTACGGGTGGATTAACTGGAATTATTTTAGGAGATAGTGCTTTAGATATTAATGTACATGATACTTATTTTGTTGTAGGTCACTTTCATATTGTAATGGGTCTTTCTGCTATATATGGTATGTTCGCAGGGGTGTATCATTGGTTCCCAAAAATGTACGGAAGAATGATGAATAAGAATTTAGGATATATACATTTCTGGGGTACTTTTATTTGTGCATATGGTGTATTTTTCCCAATGCATTTTTTAGGATTAGCTGGTTTACCAAGAAGATATTACTCTAATTCAGCTTTCCCAATGTTTGATGGGTTATCGGATATTAATGCTCTTATTACTTTCTTTGCATTAGCTGGAGCTATAGTTCAAGCAATTTTTCTTTTTAATTTCTTTTACAGTATATTTAAAGGAACAAAAGCAACTCAGAATCCTTGGAAGTCAAATACTTTAGAGTGGACTACTCCTATTGAAAGGATACATGGGAATTGGCCTGGAGAATTGCCAGTTGTAAAACGTTGGGCATACGATTATTCAAAGCCAGGAGCTGAAGAAGATTTTATTCTACAAACTGAACCATTAAAAGAGGGGGAGGTAGAGCATTAATATGGATATAGCTTTAAGAAATATAGTTAAAAAACAGCTTTTATGGATATCATTAGCTGCAATTTCAATGTTTTTTGCAAGCATGTTATCTGCATTTATAGTTGAAAAAGCTGACGTTGGAAATTGGAAAGAATTTATTTTGCCAAATTATTTTGTATTAAGTACTGGGGTTATTATTCTCAGTAGTTTAGTGCTATTCTTTATTAAACCTCAACTTAAAAAAGAAAAGTCCATATTTGGCTTAGTTTTTACTGTTTTAATTTTAGGAATCCTATTTTCATATTTTCAAATTAAGGGATGGCAGCAATTAACTAATCAAGGCATTTATTTAACAGGAGTTGGGAGTAATATATCAGGATCGTTTTTATATATTTTAACTTTAACTCATCTTTTACATCTTGTTGGAGGGATAGTTGGATTATGCATAAGCACAATTAAATCAAAACAGAATTTATACTCAATTAATAATTACTTAGGCTTAGAGTTAACAGCTATCTACTGGCATTTTTTAACTGTACTTTGGGTTATATTATTTGCCTTTTTAAAATTCTATTAAATCAATAAATTAAAGCTATGGATGAAGCGTTAGATGAAGCATTAGTAAAAGATCATAAGCCAGCATGGAAAGGAGGTGATCAGCCTTATGAAGCAAGTTATGGGAAATTAATGATGTGGTTTTTCTTAATTACGGACACCTTGACATTTTCTGCTTTTTTAGCATCTTATGGATTTAGTAGATTTAAATATCCTGATATCTGGCCAAACCCTGAAGATGTATTTAGTCACTTCCCATTCTTGCATGGGGAACATCCACTTTTGTTTGTTGCCTTAATGACGTTTATTCTTATTATGAGTTCGGTAACAATGGTTCTTGCTGTGAATTACGGACATAAAATGCAAAAGAAGAAAGTGATTTTATGGCTTTCCTTAACTATTGTTGGGGGCGCTATATTCTTAGGCTCTCAAGCATGGGAATGGGGACATTTTATTCATGGTGATAAAGGAGGGATTAATACTCAAACAGAGCATGTAGTACATATTGCTGAAGGAGAGAAATTATCTTCTGTTTACGCATTAATGGGTGCTGATGGACATGATGGAACGCATCATCACTTCACGGTTGATCAGGTGATAACAAGCTTAGAAGCGAATCCTCAATATAATATTAGAAAAGCAAATAGAATCTATCTTACAAATGAGGATGCAATTGCTTATTTAAGAGAAAATGCTTCTGAAGTATTATTAGGAGCAAATTTGAAAAATAATGAATACGGACATCCTTTATTTGCAGATTACTTCTTCTTCATTACAGGATTTCATGGTTTTCACGTATTCTCAGGGGTGATTATTTTAATCATTATTTTGATTAATGTAATAAAAGGAACCTATGAAAGAAGAGGGCATTATGAGATGGTAGAAAAAGTAGGATTATACTGGCACTTTGTTGATTTAGTGTGGGTATTTGTATTTACATTCTTCTACTTAGTATAATTAAAAAATAAATTATTATGGCAAGCGAAACAAAAGGAAATTGGTGGATTTGGAAGGTGTTTTGGATATTATTATTCATTACAACATTTGAAGTAGCACTTGGTATAATTAAGCCATCCTTTTTAGTAGATACAATCTTTTTAGGTACAAAATTATTAAATCACGTATTTATTATTTTAACTATTATAAAAGCAGCATACATAATTCTTCAATTTATGCACTTAGGGCATGAAAAAGTTACTTTAAAATGGACAATATTATTGCCAGCACTTATACTGGTTCCGTATTTATTATTTATTATTTTAAGCGAAGGAGCATATACCTATTTAATGCTTTAGAATTTTAAATGCTATGAAGTTAGAGAAAATAACACTTCTTTTTTTATTATTGGTTTTACCCGCTATAATGTACTTTTATTTAACTAGGGGATATAATAATTTTATTAAATTAGAGGTTATAGGGGAAGTAGATTATAGTATTGATGATTTTAGTTTTATCAATCAAGACAATGATACTATTACAAAGGATAGTCTCTTAGGTTCAATTTATGTTGCAAATTTTTTCTTTACATCTTGCCCTTCTATTTGCCCAACAATGACGAGAAACATGTCATATTTACAAGATAAACTTAGTGTTTACCCTAATATTAGGTTTCTATCTCATACAGTTGATCCTGATAATGACACGCCAGAAAAATTAATTAACTATGTTGATTTAATGCAACAAAAAAATATTAGTATTGATTTATCTAATTGGGATTTTGTGACGGGCGATAAAGATAAATTATATCAATCAGCAGCAAACTATTTTGTTAATGCTAGTGTTGATTCATTAGCCCCCGGAGGATTTTTACATTCAGAATATTTTGTTTTAATTGATAAACAGGGAAGAGTTAGATCTGGAATTGATATAAATGGAAATATCGTTGGCGCATATGATGGCACTAATGAAGTCCAGATGAAGGACCTTATTAATGACATTAATGTTCTAATGGCAGAATACAAAAGACCTTTAAAGGATGCTAAAGATTAAATCACTTTTTTTAGTCATCTTAATGACTTGTTTCAATTCTCTTAGTTTTGGTCAGTGCGCAATGTGTAAGGCTGTTGTGGAGGCTAATTTGGAATCAGGAGATACTAAAGGGGCAGGTTTAAATGATGGAATTTTGTTTTTAATGTCTATGCCATATATAGCAGTATTTTTATTTGGAGTGTTTTACTACTTGCAAAAAAAGAAAACTAAAGAAGCTTAAATCAATTACTATGAATGTATTGAAATACTATGGACAACTTTTAAAATTCAGGTTATCTATTACAGTTGTTTTTTCTGCAATGGTTGGTTACCTTTTAGGAATTGAAAACTTTGTATTTAATGAGTTTATATTTTTGATAGTGGGAGGTTTTTTTGTTACAGGATCCGCAAATGGGTTCAATCAAATTCTTGAAAAAGATAAAGATAAATTGATGGAAAGAACTGCTGATAGACCTTTGCCTCAAGGGAATCTTTCAGTATTTCAGGCAGTAATTTTTTCTTCTACAATGGCATTATTAGGTTTATATCTTTTAAACTGTATAAATCCTCAAGGAAGTTTTTATGGATTTATGTCCAAATCTTCTTTATTTGGTTTAGTTTCTATCTTGCTCTATGTCCTTTCGTACACTCCTTTAAAGAGAGTTTCAACTATTTCTATTTTTGTGGGCGCTATTCCTGGTGCTATTCCATTTTTATTGGGCTGGGTAGCTGCTACTGATGATTTTGGATTGGCAGCAGGTACTTTGTTTGCAATTCAGTTTTTTTGGCAATTCCCTCACTTTATTGCTATTGCTTGGGTACTTAATGATGAATATAAAAAAGCAGGATTTAAGATGCTTTTTGGGGGCGAAAAGAATACATATCCAGCAGTAATCTCAATTTCCACTTCAGTGTGCATGACACTTATTTCTGTTGTTCCTTTCTTTTGGAGTTATACAGATTTAACTCTTTCAATCTATGCTTTTATTCTGATTTTAATTTTAGGGGTTTGGTTTACATACAAGTCATTTAATTTGCACAAAGAAACTACTGATGAAAGTGCAAAAAAGTTAATGTTAGCCTCCTTTGCATACCTTCCATTAATGCAAATTATTTATGTTTTGGATAAGTTCTTTCTCTAAGATTTAGAAAAAATAAAGAGGGAATAGGTAGTTGCCGTTAGTAAGAAAAAAGCACCAATTTGATGTAGAGCTGCAAGCCAAATAGGAACTACTAAAATCAAAGTAAAAATCCCTAAGAGTGTTTGGAGTAGTACAATCCCTAACAGAAAATTAAGAGACCTTTTCTGATTGTTTACTAATTCTAATTTTTGTCCTTTCTTCCAAATGTAAATTACAAAAGCAACTAAAGTTAATGCAAGAATTCTATGAATAAATTGAACTCCATACCTCCCTTCAACAAAATTTTTCCATAATGGATCAAGTTGATATACAGCATCAGCAATCCAATATTCGCCCATTTTTGGCCATGTATTAAATCCAATTCCAGCATTTAATCCAGCTACAAATCCTCCATAAATAATTTGAATAATTATTAATAGCATCAGTATTTTTGTAAGACCAAGAAGTACAGCATTCTCACTTCTTTCTTTAGTAAAAATAAGTGGTAAAACCACCCAAAAGGTAAATGCAAAAGTTATAAATGCTGTGATTAAGTGCACTGCTAATCTGTAATGGCTTACATCAGGATTATTTACTAAACCACTTTTTACCATCCACCAACCAATAGCTCCTTGCATAGCTCCCATCAGTAGTAAAATAGAAGTTTGAACAATTAGTTTTTTATTTAATCTTTTCTTTATCAGAAAATAAATGAAGGGTATGATAAATACTAATCCTAATAATCTTCCAATCATTCTGTGGAGATATTCCCAGAAGAAAATTGACTTAAATTCACTTAAAGTAAAGTTGTAATTGTGTTGAATGTACTCAGGATATTGCTTGTATAAATCAAAAGCATCATTCCATTGTTCGCTATTTAATGGTGGAATACTTCCCATTATTAAACTCCAATTAACCATTGATAATCCAGAATGAGTAAGCCTAGTAATGCCTCCAATTATTACCATAATAAATATTAGAAAACAACCTGATAGCAACCAATATATTACGGCTTTGTCCTTTTGCATTTAGATGTAGTAAGGAGAGATTAAAACATAAACTAAAACTCCAGTGAATGACACATAAAGCCACATTGGGAATGTGATTCTTGCAATCTTTTTATGGTGCTCAAAATTCTCTTTTAAAGCCCTGGATAATGTAATTAATACCATTGGCATAATTACTGCTGAAAGTGTAATGTGTGAAATTAACACAAAATAATAAAAGTACTTGATAAATCCTTCTCCTCCAAACTTCACTGACTCATGTGTTAAGTGATGAGTAATATATGATAATAAGAAAATAGTTGAGAGTATTAATGCAAGATAAATCAACTTTTGGTGCAATGCTCTATTACCATTTTTAATTGCTTTTACTGCAAAGATTAATGTGAAGAAAACAGTTCCATTTACAATTGCGTTAAGTAGTGGTAAAAAGTCAATTTCAAACCCACTAACTTTAGGAGTTATATAAAGTAATGCTACTACAATTGGGATAATAATTGATAAGATAATAATTATTGGCTTGTGATTCATAAAGGTTAGTTTTGAGTTGGTAAAATTTAGTTTAAGTTTATATGTAGTTCGTTTAATTGTTCTTCATCAATATCTGATGGCGAATCAATCATTACATCTCTACCAGAGTTATTTTTAGGGAATGCAATAAAATCACGGATACTTTCTTGTCCTCCCATAATTGCACATAAACGGTCAAAACCAAAAGCAACTCCACCATGTGGAGGTGCTCCATATTCAAATGCTTCCATCAAAAATCCGAATTGCTCTTTTGCTTCTTTATCTGTAAATCCAAGATGTTTAAACATGAGTTGCTGTAAATCTCTATCATGTATTCTAATACTTCCTCCACCTATCTCATTTCCGTTCATCACAAGGTCATAAGCATTGGCACGAACTGCTGCTGGGTCAGTATCTAGTTTTGCAATATCATCAGGTTTTGGTGAAGTAAACGGGTGGTGCATTGCATGGTATCTTTCAGTATCCTCATCCCATTCTAACAATGGGAAATCTAATACCCATAAAGGCGCAAATACCTCAGGATTTCTTAATCCTAATTCTTCTGCTAAGTGCAATCTTAATATTCCTAATGTCTTTCTTGTTTTATCTAATCCTCCTGACATTATTAGCAACAAGTCACCATCTTCACAACCTGCTTTTGCTGCCCATGCATTTCTAGCATCTTCATCAAAAAACTTATCTACTGTTGATTTTGATGTTCCGTCCTCATTGTATTTACAATAGATAAGCCCTGTTGCCCCTACCTGTGGCGTTTTCACAAAGTTGACTAATTTATCTAATTGTTTACGCGTATAGTTTGCACATCCTTTTGCATTAATGGCAAGTACTGCTTCTGAATTATCAAACACACCAAAATCCTTCCCTTGGCACTCTGCATTCATTTCTACAAAAGCCATATCAAATCTGATATCTGGCTTGTCCGAACCATACAAAGCCATAGCATCATCATAAGTCATTCTTGGGAATTCTGCTAACTCAACACCTTTTACTTCTTTAAGTAAATGCCTTGTTAATCCTTCAAACATATTAAGGATATCTTCTTGTTCAATAAAGGACATTTCACAGTCAATTTGAGTAAACTCTGGCTGTCTGTCGGCACGCAAATCTTCATCTCTAAAGCATTTCACAATTTGATAATACTTATCAATTCCACCTACCATAAGCAATTGCTTAAAGGTTTGTGGCGATTGTGGTAAAGCATAAAACTGCTTTTCGTTCATTCTACTTGGTACTACAAAATCCCTTGCTCCTTCAGGTGTTGATTTTATTAAGTAAGGCGTTTCTACCTCAATAAATCCTTCAGAGTTTAAGAAGTTTCTTGTTTCAGTAGAAACTTTTGCTCTTAGCATTAAGTTTTCTTTAACAGGATTTCTTCTGATATCTAAATAGCGGTATTTCATTCTTATTTCATCACCACCATCTGTTTCATCTTCAATTGTAAAAGGTGGCGTTTTTGATGCGTTTAAAATAGTAAGTTCACTCACTTCAATTTCAATTTCTCCAGTAGGAATATTTTTATTTTTTGATGAACGCTCAATAACAGTTCCGCTAATTTGAATTACAAATTCACGGCCTAATTTTCTAGCATAAGTACATAAATCAGCATTTACATCCATATTAAACGCCAATTGAGTGATACCGTATCTATCTCTCAAATCAACAAAAGTCATACCTCCTAAATCTCTTGTTTTTTGCACCCATCCACTTAGGGTTACTTTTTCTGAAACATTATTTATGTTTAACGTTCCGCAATTGTGTGTTCTTAACATGTTTAAAAATATTTGCTGCAAATTTAACACATTAGTTTTGTAATTTCGCACTATGGAAATAAATCCTTTTGATGATACTTATTTTATGAAAGAAGCCTTGAAAGAGGCACAAAAAGCATTTGTAAAGGATGAGGTTCCTGTTGGCGCAGTTATAGTTTGTGAAAATCAAATTATTGCAAAAGCTCATAATTATACAGAAACCTTAAATGATGTAACTGCTCATGCCGAGATGCAAGCTTTTACTGCTGCTGCTGATTATTTAGGAGGAAAATACTTAAATGAATGCACATTATACGTAACATTAGAACCTTGCGTAATGTGTGGGGGAGCATCCTATTGGACGCAATTAAAAAAAATTGTTTTTGGAGCTGCTGATGAAAAAAGAGGATTCTCCATACTTTCAGAAAATATTTTACACCCAAAAACTGAAGTCAAAAGCGGATTAATGAAAGAAGAATGTAGTAAATTATTAACTGATTTTTTTCAATCAAAAAGATAAATAAGCGTATTTTTGCGCTAATAAAAATATAAAATCATGAATTATCCAGAAGAAATGTGTGCACCTATGCGTGCCGATTTAACATCAGCAGGTTTTGTAGAATTAAAAACTGCTGAAGCAGTATCGGATTTACTAGATAAAAAAGAAGGAACTGTATTAGTTATGGTGAATTCAGTATGTGGTTGTGCGGCAGGAAACGCTAGGCCAGCCGTAAAAATGACAACTAAATTTGATAAGAAAGTAGATACTTTTGCTACTGTATTTGCAGGGCAAGATATTGGTGCTGTTGCTAAAGCAAGAGAATATATGGCTCCATTTCCTCCTTCATCACCAGCAATTGCAGTTTTTAAAGACGGGAAATTAGTTCATTTTATTGAACGTCATCATATTGAAGGTCGTTCAGCTGAAATGATTGCTGAAAATATTAAAGATTGTTTTGATCAAATCTGTTAAGAATTTTTGCTTAATATTTAGTTAATTTAGAGGTGATATTCACCTCTTTTTTTTACTTCAATTTTTTGAAGAAAATATTTATGGTGAAGTGTTTAAAAAATTTGTATCTTGCGAGCTTAATAAAAGATTATAAATATTTTTAATAATATGAAGAAGATATTACTTTTTACATGTGTCATTTTTTTGAGTTTAACTACTGAATTATTTGCTCAACCTATAAATCTAACAACTACAAATATTTTAGCTACTAGTGCAGATTTAAATTGGGATGCATCTCCTTGTGGTGGTAATGTAACTTTACACTATAAAGTACTTGGGACATCCTGGGCAGGGACAGCTGTTAATCCGGCTTTATCTCCTTTTGCTTTAACAGGTTTAAATACTAACACTTCTTACCAGTGGAGAGTAAAATGTTCAGGTACCTCCAATTGGTCTTCTATAGAGAATTTTTCTACAGGACTTACGGGCTGTACAGATGCTTTAGCATGTAACTATGATTCTGCGGCTACTATAGATGATGGCTCTTGTACCATGCCTGGCTGTACAAATACTAGTGCTGCAAATTATGACCCATCAGCTGGATGTGATGACGGTTCATGCATAATCCCCACAATAGCCACAGCATTTATTTCACAACCAATTTTATGTAATGGTGGCTTTACTACAGATGAAATGCAAATTGATGTAAATCAGACAGCTCCTGCAACTGTATATTCATGTGTTGTAGGACAATTATTTAGTAATGGTTATTTTCTTTCTTACCTTACTACAAATCAGACTACTACTACAAGTTTAAATTTACAAGGGTTTAATCCGAATGTTGATTATTGTGTTCGAATAGTAGATTCTGCTGCATACTATTCTGGAAATGATATTGGATTTGGAGGTAGTGCTAGTGGGACAAGTACGGTAGGTGTATATGATGAGTTTTGCTCAATTAATTTTTCTGAACCAGCTCAACTTGTAGCAACTACAAGTGTTGTTGCTAGTAATCAATGCGCAGGTGATTGTATAGCAGCTGAAGATTTAATAATTAGCGGAGGGACAGGTCCTTTTAGTTTTTCTGTAAATGGAGCGGCTTCAATAAATTTGGCTGCTGGTGATTCTACATATTCTTTTACAGGGCTTTGTGCAGGGCAATATGATATTGTAGTTACGGATGCAAATGGCTGCTCAACATCTCCTTCAACTACAACATTTATCATTGCTCCAATTGCATCTATTTCTCCAACAGGTTCTGTTTCAGTGTTTAATTTGAATGGATATAATGTTTCTTGTAATGGTGCAAATGATGGTTCAATTACAGCAAGTGCTAGTGGTGGTACAGGAATATTTACATACTCAATTGATGGAATTAATTTTCAGTCCAACGCTCTTTTCTCTGGTTTATCTGCAGGAACTTATACTATTACATATAAAGATGCAAATGGATGTATTGCAACAGAGCAACTGACCTTGAATGAGCCTCCCAATTTATCAGGAATTGCTAATATAACTCAAGTTGTAGATTGTTTTGGAGCAAGTACTGGAGAAATTACTTTTGATGTTGATGTAACTCAACCTGGCGTACCACCATATCAATATTCAATTGATAATGGGGGAAATTATCAGTCATCAGAGGTGTTTAGTAATCTTCCTGGAAATATTACTTATAATGTTATGATAGAGGATAATAATGGATGTCAATACACATCATCTATTTATTTAGCTGAACCAGCACAAATTATTTATTCACCTATTTTGAGTGATAATAATGGATATGAAATCACTTGTAATGGAAACTCTGATGGTGAAATTGACTTTGGCTCACCAATTGGAGGGACTGCACCTTTAGAGTATTCAATTGATAATGGCTTGAATTATTCCCCAGCACCATTTTTCAATTTATTAATTGCAGGCTCATATGATTTAATAATTAGAGATGCAAACTTGTGTACTGAACCTATTACTGTTGTGTTAGAGGAACCGGGAATTTTTACTATTCCAGCAACTGTAACAAATCCTATAAGTTGTTTTGAAGATTGTAATGGAACTGTTGCAATTAATCCTGCTAATGCAGTAGGAATAGTAGTTTATACTTTAGATGCAGGGGCGCAACAAACTACTCCTTCATACTCTGGGTTGTGTGGAGATATAACAAATCCTACTCCTTACGTAATTGACGCAACAGATGATAATGGTTGTATTGCTCAAGAAATTGTAAGTTTATCTGAACCAACTGATTTTGTTTATTCGCCACTTACATCAACAGATGAATACTGTCTGCAATCTAATGGGACAGCTTCAATTAATGTTACTTCTGGTGGTACAGGAGGATATTCTTATTCATGGAATGATGGACAAACATCAGCTACAGCTACTAATCTTATTGCAGGAGGTTATCATGTTACTGTTACAGATGGTAATGGATGTACACTTATAGAAACTATTTCTGTAGGTACTGATATAGGCTTTACAGTATCATTTACAACTGTTGAGCCTTGTTTGGGACCAAATAGTGGTTCAGCAACAGTTTTTGCAACAGGAATGACACCTTATACATATCAATGGAGTGATGCAAACGGCATAATTGCAGGAGCAACTTCTGCAACAATTTCTAATATTCCTATAGGTACTTATTCTGTAGTTGTTGAAGATGCCACAACTTGTCAAGTAACAGGAGTTTTAGATGTTAACACACCAGCTAATCCAATTCGGATAGATTCAATAATTATTATTGAAAACTCTTGTTTTGGAATTAATGATGCTCAAATCGAAATTTTAGCAAGTGGAGGTCAATCTCCATATTCGTACTCTAATACAGGAGGCCTAAACATTCAAACTAACCCTGTTTTCAGCAATTTATCTCCAGGGTCATATACTATTTGGGCAATTGATGCTAATGGTTGTCTTGCAGATTCTATTATTCCATTAACTTATCCTGATCAGCTAGTGATTGACAGCACAGTATTTACACATATTAGCTGTTTTGGAGAAGATGATGGTGCAATACAAGACATTATATTCACAGGAGGAACAGCTCCTTTTGAATATTCAATTAATGGAGTAACCTTCCAGTCTTACCCTCTATTTAATGATTTAGAACCTGGATGGCATACAGTTGAGGTGTTTGATATCAATAATGGAGTAAACGGCATTACATGTGCTACTTCAGATCAAATTTTTATAAATGAACCAACTCCATTAAATGCAACTTTAACACCATCCGATTGGAATAATTATCAAGTATTATGTAATGGTGGAAATTCAGGTTATTTAGATGTAACTGCTTCTGGAGGAACATTGCCTTATTATACAATTTATAATATAGATACTACTTTTGGGTCTGCTTCACAGATTACTGGATTAGGTGCTGGGAATCACACTTTTGTAGTAGAGGATGCTAATGGTTGTGCTCACACAGAAACAATTATGTATAATGAGCCAGATCCTATTGATATTTCATTTTCACCTACACATGTTAGTTGTGTAGCTTGGAGTAATGGAGCCGCTACTGCTATTGTTTCTGGAGGTGTAGGTACTGCGACATCTTATACATATTTGTGGGATAATGGAGCGACAACATATTCTATAGATGGATTATCAGCAGGGAATTATAATATTGAGGTTACAGATATTCATGGTTGTTCAAGTTTAGGTTCAGTTGATATATTTGATAATAACGCTCTAAGTGTAGCACCCGCAAGTGTAACTAATGTTGGTTGTTATGGAGAATGTGATGGAGAAATTATACTCAATGTTAGTGGTGGAATTCAATTTACAGGTTCAACTCTTTATAATTATCAATGGAATGATTACTTAAATCAAGCTACAAACCCTGCAGTTGGGCTTTGTGCAGATAGTACTAGTAATACTGCAGAATATATTTGTGTTATTACAGATGCTCAAGGATGTGAGTTGATAGATACTGTAAGCATAACTCAAAATAATGAATTAATTGTTCAATCAGAAATAATTGATGCAATTTCTTGTTTTGGAGAAGCTGATGGTAAGATAAAAGCAACAATTTTAGGTGGAACCCCAGTATATAATTATACATGGTCTAGTGGATTTACAGATTTAAATACAAATAATATTACTTCGCAGATTTCCGGACTAGACGTTGGGTCTTATATTGTTGAGGTTGAAGATGCTAATGGCTGTAAAGATACTGCTGAAATATATTTATACCAGCCAGATTCGCTACAAGTAACAATAACAGATATTGATATTGATTGTTTTGCAGGAGGTACAGGTTCTATTGAGGCACTTGCAAATGGAGGCACACCTTTCTTAGGTATCCCTCCACAATATGAATATACGTGGCTGAATGAAAGTGGAGCAATAATTTCTACTGTAATGGTTGATAATGATATGAATGCAGAGATAAATGGACTTGCACCAGGATTCTATACACTAAAGGTCGTAGATTTAAATGGATGTTCTGTAATATCAGAATCAGTTTCAATTACTGAGCCATCTGATGGTTTAGAGATGTCAATTGATTACTATGATGAAGCATGTAATATTAGTGCATTTGCAACTGTATACCCCGTCGGGGGGACTCCACCATATTTATATGATTGGGGAACGGGAAGCGGCCCTGTAAATAATTCAACTCAAAATTTAGTTGCTGGTTCAAATACTGCATATACGGTAACATTAATTGATGATAATGATTGTGAAATCTCAGAAGAGATCTTTGTAACAGGATATCAAAATGTTTTCATACCAGGCTTCTTAGATGCTGTAGGACCCTATACAATTTGTTTAGGACAAGATATAGATATAGATATAGATGAAAGGGATGGATTGACTTATACTTGGAGTGATGGAGTTATAGCAGGAGATAGAAATATTTATACGGATACTATTTTAGCATTTGGACAAACAATTACAACTACTTATACATTAACTATTCAAGATAATGCTAACTGCTCACAGGATGTAGAGGTGGTAGTAACCTATTCTGCAGATGTTGATCCTGAGCCATCATCTAATCCTGGTGTAGAACATGGTAAATACCCTGTTGTAGTGAGTGGAGAAAGCATATATATTTACTCAGACAATGATAATTGTCAGAATTATACATGGGCCTGGGCTTTAGATACTGTTTCTGAACAATCAGTTACTGTTAGTCCACAAGAATCAGGGTGGTATTATGTAGATGTAAAGGATTTTGATGGTTGTTTAGGCTATGATTCTATTTATGTTGTTGTGGGGGTAAAGCCTTATGAAGCAATTACTCCAAATGGTGATGGATATAATGACACCTGGACTCCATTAGATATTGCATCTTATAAAGATGCTTTAGTACAAGTATTTAATAGATGGGGAGGTTTAGTTTTTGAATCAAAAGGTGGAGATAGTTATACGAATCCTTGGGATGGGACAAATAAAGGTGAAGAATTAGCTGTAGGTACTTATTACTATATAATTGACTTGAATACAGGTGATGAACCTCAAACGGGTCCTATTACAATTATCAGATAATATGAAAATTATAAAAATGAAAAGAATATCAATTTTACTATTTGTAATTTGTTTTGGAGGAGTTTTAAAAGCTCAGCAACTTCCTCAAATTACTCAATATATGATGAATAATTATGCAATAAACCCTGCTGTTGCTGGGATGTATGATTATTATCAAGTTAATACTACTATAAGAAACCAATGGCAAGGGATGAATGATGGACCAAGGACTACTATCATGAGTATTTATGGTAAGCATAGTAGAAATGTAGGTTTAGGAGGTACAGTTTTTAATGATGTTACTGGACCAACAAGTAGAGTAGGCGGATCTATGTCTTATACATATTCTTTGAATATTACTCAATCAATGAAGTTAGCATTAGCACTTTCTGGAGGGTTTACTCAATTTAAAATAATTAAGGAGGGTATTTCAGTAGAAGATCAAAATGACCCATTAATGGAAGGAGGAGATGTTGTAAGATCTTTACCAGATGCAACTTTTGGTGTTAATTTGAGTGGTGATAAATGGTATTTAGGTATGGCAGTTCCGCAATTATTGAGTTCAGAATTACATTTAATGGATGATGATTTTGCAAGAATATATGATACTACAAGTCAGAGCGGTAAGTTAGCGAGCCATATATATGTTCTAGGTTCTTATAAGCATTCTTTGAATTCTGGAATTACTATTGAACCATCTTTCTTTTTAAAGTCAGTAGCTGGAGCTAAAACACAAATTGACTTTGGAGTTAAAACAGGATATAAAGAAATGTTTTGGCTAGGGATGAATTATAAGATGAACAATGATTTGTCATCAATGGCAGCTTTATTGGGATATAATATTAACGACAGATTTAATATTGGATACTCATTTGGGCTACCTTCATCAGAAACTAGCGCTTATCAATCTGGTTCGCATGAGTTTATGTTAGGAATAAAATTCCCTCATTAGTAAGAAAAAAGCCCTCATGATTATGAAGGCTTTTTTTATGTTGTATAAAGTGGTTAGATTAATACAACCCAAAACAAGTATTACGACAGTACAAATATATGCACAGTTTCTATATACTTCTAAGCATCAGGGTTACAAGATGTTAACAAAAAATTGTTAATTTTTTTGCTAATTATTACTAGAGGTGATGAGTATAAATATCTAAATTTTAGTTAATAAATCATCTACTACTAATTAATTTGGATTTTTAACTTTAGTATAAAATACAATTAAATTAATTGTTAGTTTATACTACAGATTGTATTTGGTATATTTGCGATTCATAAACGAAAAGTATGAAAATTGCAATTCTGGGGACTAGAGGTATCCCAAATAATTATGGAGGATTTGAGCAATGTGCGGAAAATCTCTCTGTAGGCCTTGTTGAAAATGGGTATGATGTTACAGTTTATTCTATTGACTCTCACCCTTATCAATCTAAAATATTTAAAGGTGTTAATATAATAAAGAAATACTGTCCTGAAAATAAGATTGGATCAGCAGCACATTTTATTTATGATTTCATTTGTTTAAAAGATGCATTAAAAAAAGACTTTGATGTTATATTTGAGTTTGGATACCAGAGTGTTGCTATTTCATTTGTATTGTTGCCAATCAAAAAATCTGTTATAGTAACCAATATGGATGGTCTTGAATGGAAAAGAGCTAAGTGGTCTCCTTTTGTAAAAAAACTTACAAAGTGGTTTGAGAAACTTGCTTCAGAAAAGTCAACTTTCCTAATTTCAGATAATAAAGGAATCCAAGATTATATCAAACAAAAATATAATAAAGAATCTGTAATGATTCCTTATGGAGCTGATAAGGTTAATCCGAAAAAAGAGTTCTTAACTAAATATAATGTTACAATTCAGGATTACTTCTTATTAATAGCAAGGTTAGAGCCAGAAAATAATATTGAAATGATTCTTGATGGATATTTAAGTAGTGAATCTCCCACTAGGTTTTTAGTTGTTGGAAATACAGAAACATCTTATGGAAAATATTTGAAGGATAAATATATTCAATCAGATATTGTGTTTTTAGGCAGCATTTTTAATAAAGAAGATTTAGATAGTTTAAGAAAATTTGCAAAAGTATATTTTCATGGACATTCAGTTGGTGGAACTAATCCAGCTTTATTAGAGGCAATGGCAGCAAAAGCATTTATTTTTGCACATAACAATGTATTTAATAGAGATGTTCTGGAGGATAATGCATTTTTCTTTAAGAATTCTAATGAGGTACAACATCTTCTTAATTGTTTAAAAGATATAGAGAAATCTAAAAAACAAAAGATTTCAAATAATAGTATTAAAATTGATAATGAGTATTCACATCAAAATATTACAAATCAATATATTAATTTAATAGAAAAAATATCTAGATGAGAATAGTCATTATAACACAAGATGAACCTTTTTATTTAAGAAGTAGCTTACAACAATTTCTTAATTTATTGCCAGAAAAACACCAAGTTGTTGGGTGTGTAGTAAGTACTGTTTCTCCTTTTGGAAAACAAGAAAATTTTTTTAAAAAAGCATTACAGACATTAAATATTTTTGGCATTAGATTCTTCCTATATTACTCATTAAAGTTTATTTTTGCTATTCTTAATAGTTCTAAATCCCTTGATTCATTTTTAAGAACAAATAATATAGAAAAGATATTATTAGATAAATCAATAAATAATAAAGAGTCAATTGAAATTATAAAATCATATAAACCAGATTTATTAATCTCAATATTAGGCAATCAAATTTTTAAGAATGAGATAATTAATCTAGCTCCTAAAGGATGTATTAATCTTCATACTGCATTATTGCCAAAGTACAGAGGCTTAATGCCAACTTTCTGGGTGATGAAAAATGATGAAAAATATACTGGAGTATCAGTGTTTTATGTGAATGAAGGAATTGATACAGGCCCTATTATAGTTCAGAAGAAAGTTGAGATTGGAAATAGAAATCAAGAAGAACTAATTAAACATACAAAGATGATTGGCATGAAATCAATTGTTGAGGCTGTTGAAATAATTGATATTGGTAATGTAGAAACATTAGAAAATAATAATGAGGATCAGACTTATTTTAGTTTCCCTAAGAAAGAAGATGTGGCTATATTTAAGAAACGAAAGAAGAAGTTTTTTTAATGAAAATACTAACTTTTGACATAGAAGAGTGGTTTCATATTATTCATAAATATCCTGAAGATATATTAGATAAATGGGATAATTATGAAGTTCGTATTCATAAAGGAATGGATAAAATATTACAGGTTTTATCGGAGAATGATGTAAAGGCTACATTTTTTGTTGTTGGGTATATTGCCAGAAAACATCCTGAAATTATTAAAAGAATACATGATTTGGGCTTTGAAATTGCTGCTCATTCTGATATGCATAAAGCGGCTTATAAACAAAGTAGAAAAGAATTCAAATTGGATTTATCTGATTGCATAAGTAGTATAGAGAATATAACTGGGGAAAAGGTAATATCTTATAGGGCTCCAGCATTCTCAATTAAAAAGGAAAATGTTTGGGCTTTTGAAGTTTTGAATGAATTAGGAATTGAGTATGATGCATCAATTTTCTCAGCCAAAAGAGATGATGGTGGTTTTGATGATTTTGAGTTATCAACTCCATTAATTATTAAATATAACGGAATATCAATTAAAGAATTCCCAATGAGCATTGACACGTTTATGGGAAGAAAATTTGTAGCTTCTGGAGGTGGTTATTTTCGTTTCTTCCCTTATTGGTTTATTGCAAAATTGCTCAAAGATGCAGATTATACAATGACATATTTTCATCCAAGAGATTTTGACCCTAGCCAGCCTATATTAGATGGACTTTCATTAAAAAGAAAATTTAAGTCCTATTATAATTTAAGTACTTCTTATGTTAAGTTAAGGCAATTAGTGTGTGATTTTGATTTTATTGATATGAGGGAGGCAGCTGAAATTGTTAATTGGAATAATGTTCCAATTATAGATTTAAGTCTTCATTCAAACGATAAATAAATCAGAAGCGATTGCATCTGCAAAGGCTTTACCTTTTTGAGTTAATGTTATGATATTTTCTTCTGATAAAATGTATTTTTTACTTATCCATTTTTCAATTTCTTTTAAAAAATGAGCGTGAATTTCTGCTCCAAATTTATTTTGAATTATAGCACTATCTACCCCCCAAATGGTTCTTAAAGAAGTTAAAACATATTCATTATACTGTTGCTCTGTACTAAGTATTTCAGTCTCAAAATATGTTGTTTTGTTAGATATTCCTTCAATGTATTTTTTATTTGAGGAGACATTCCATCTTCTGCTTTTTCCATTAAAAGAATGAGCTGATGGCCCAATTCCTAAATAATATTGACTTTTCCAATATGAAGAATTATGATTTGAGAAATAACCCTCTTTTCCAAAATTAGATATTTCATAATGAATGAAATTGTTTTCTTTTGCTTTTTCTTGTAAAAAATTGAATTGCTCAATAATATTTTCGTCATTAGGCAAACTTACTTTCTTAGTTTCTACAAGATGATTTAGGGCAGTTTTCTTTTCAACTGTTAGTGCGTAAGGAGAAAAATGCTGAATATTTAGTGCAAACATTTTACTTAGATTCTCCTCCCATTTGGATAAGGTTTGATTTGGCAGTCCGTAAATCAAGTCAATAGTAATATTTTTAAACCCTACCATTTTAGCTAGATGAATACAATTTTCTGCTTCTGAAGAATTATGTGATCTATTCATAAATTTTAAATCAGCATCATCAAATGATTGTATCCCTATGCTTAATCGATTAATCCCTAAGTTTTTTAATGAGGTTAATTTTTTTTCATTCAAATCATCAGGATTACATTCTAGTGTAATTTCAGCATTATCAGCAATAGAATAATTTTCCCCTATTTGGCTTAATATTTTTTTAATATCAATATCATCTAAAATAGAGGGAGTTCCTCCTCCAAAATAAATGCTCCTAATTTTTTGTTGATTTAAATATCTTGCCCTTTCTATAATTTCTTTTTCCATACTTTTTAGCATTTCAATTTTATCTTTTTGAGCGATTTTAAAATGAAAATCACAGTAAGTACATGCTTGTTTACAGTAGGGAATATGAATATATATACTTGCCAAAATAATTATGTTTAAAAGTTTTGCGAATATAAAAAACTAATTACTTTTGCCGCAATCTATAACAAGTCTAAATAAAAATAAATAATGAAAAAAACAATATTAATTTTAATACTTGTTTCATTAGGAATAAATGTAAAAGCACAAAACAGTGCAGAAAAGATTATTGCAGGAAATGAAGGGTTGTACATTGGAGGTTATGGCCAAATTGATTTCAACTTACCTTCAAGAGATGGTGCTATCCATAAAAATGGGACACTTGATGTACATAGACTAGTTACATTTTTTGGTTATAATTTTAATGAAAAAGCATCATTTGTTTCTGAAGTGGAATTTGAACATGTAACAGAAGTTTATGTTGAACAGGCTTTCTTAGATTATAAGATAAAGAAAAATTTATCTATTAATGCAGGTTTAATGCTCATTCCAATGGGGATTCAAAATTTGTATCATGAACCACCAACTTTTAACGGAGTAGAAAGAACAAATGTTGATAAATATATTATTCCAACAACATGGAGAGAGATGGGTGTTGGGTTAAGCGGTAGAAGCCTTGAGCATTCAATAAATTATCAAGCTATGGTGGTAAATGGTTTTAATGGGTATAATGATGGTGGCGTATTTAGTGGGAAAAGCGGATTAAGAAGCGGAAGACAAAAAGGAGCAGAATCATATATTACCTATCCTGATTTTGCAGCAAGAGTTTCTTATTATGGACAACCAGGTTTAAATTTTGGATTTTCTGCTTATTTAGGCGATTCAGAAAGCAAAGCCTATGATGGTTTAGACTTAGCTGATGAAACAGCTGTTGCTTCTGCAGACTCTACTATTATTGGAATTCAGATGATGGGTATTGATGCAAGGTATAATAAGGGAGCCTTACAATTAACAGGCCAATATGTTATTGCTGATTTATCAAATACGGATCAATATAATGGATTCACCGGAAAAGATGTGGGGAGTAGTTTAACAGGATACTATTATGAGATAGGATACAATTTAATGGATGGGATTATTCCTTCTATCTCAAGTGATTCAGAAGAATTAATTGCTTTTGCAAGATATGAGAATTATAATACTCATGCAGAAGTTGAAGGAATTACAATTAATGATGCATATAATCGTACAGAAATAACTTTTGGACTAGGATTTAAAGTTGCACCAGGTGCTGTATTCAAAGCAGATTATCAAATTAAATCTAATGCTAGCTCTGATGAGGAGAAAGGACAATTTAATTTAGGAGTAGGGATTTGGTTTTAATTTTTTTGATTAATGAATTTTAAAAATCATATAAGTAAGGCGATAACTGTAATAGTTATTGCCTTGCTTTTTTTCTCTTTTAAAGCCTCTTATTGGGAATTAGATAAAGATAGCAGGGCGACTGTTTATAAATCAATAGCCAAAATTTTTAATAGCCAAACATGTAATCTTGATCCTATTGATGATACCTTTTATTCTATTTCAGAAGATGACTCTATTATAGGCTATTTAGCAGTAACTGATGCGCCTTCAAAATTTCATAGGTTTGATTATTATGTATTATTTAATGATAAAGAAGAAATATTAAAAGTTGAGGTTTTACATTATCGAGAAAATTATGGTGGTGAGATTTGTAGTAAAAATTGGTTGAAACAATTTGTTGGAATTGATACGGAAAACTATTCAAATTTTAACAGAGAAATTGACGGAATATCAGGTGCAACTATATCTGTGAATAGCTTAAAGCATCACTTACTTAAGATATCTAATAAGTTAAAAAAATCTCGTAAATAATGGAAAGGAGCTCGGGGATTAGTGTTATTTTTGCCAAAAATTTAGACTTGAAACAGTCATTATTCATATTCCCCCTTTTATCTGTTTTTACTGCTTTTAGTCAAAGCGATAGTATTCTGACTGAGAATAAATTAAATGAAGTAATTATTTCTGCTACAAAAACAAATCAAACAGTAAATGAATTACCTATTCCTATTACAATAATATCTGAAAAAGAAGTTCAAGAATTTAGTGCAAGTAAATTATATGATGTAATTACTAAACAAACAGGTATTGTAAGTGTCACTACAAAAACAGGTACTGAAGGACTGCAAATGCAAGGTTTAGATGCCTCATATACCACTTTCCTTATTGATGGTTTCCCAATTATAGGCAGGTCATTTGGAACTTTAGATTTAAATAGAATTTCTGTAGCAGACATTGAGAGAATTGAAGTTGTCAAAGGACCATCTTCAAGCTTATATGGTTCTAATGCTTTAGGAGGAGTTATTAATCTTATCAGTAAAAAGCAGATTGATGATGGGCCTATCATCAGTACCTCATTAAAACATGCCACTTATAATTCAACCAATTCTAGTTTAGTTTATAAATACAAAGAAGGAACTTTTCAGATTTCAAATTCTTTTGATTATTACAAAACAGATGGTTATGATTTAATAGATACTGATTTACTTAGCACTGTTAATCCTTATTCAAATTACACCTTTCGCTCTAATTTTAAATATGCATTATCTGATAAACTTTTATTAAATACTAATGGGCATTATTACAAGCAAGAACAAATAAATATTGCTGCTGACTCAAGTTATTTATTAAAAGGAGAGAGTAATATTAAAGAATGGAGTTTTGGGGCTTCTGCAAAATATTTAATGAATGCTAACTTCAATCAACAGCTAGAGATTTACAAAACTAATTATAGAGCTGATGAGTTTCTAAATACTGAGGATGGAGTGTTATATGAAGACAATTATTTTGACCATACATTATTACAATCTGAGATGAAATCATCTTTCACTTACAAAGGAGTAAATAGTATTGTAGGATTTGGTATAACAAAAGAAGAGTTATCCAGAAGAGATTTTTCAAATAACCCAGAACAAGATTTAAAGTTTATTTATGGGCAATTGGATGCAACTGCTTTTAATAAAGTGAATATTATATTAGGCAGCAGATATGATAATTACACTAATTACACTCCAGTTGTTTCTAATAAATTAGCTTTAGGATTTCCTCTAACAAATAAGATTCAGCTCAATGGTTCGGTGGGTACAGGTTTTAAGACTCCTGATTTTAGACAAAAGTATTTTGATTTTACGAATTCAACTATTGGCTATATAGTGCTTGGTAGAGATGTCGCTATTGATAGATTAGATGCCATGCAGAATATACAGGAGGTAGTGCCATTTTCAGAGTTAAGTTCTCCATTAAAGTCTGAAACTTCACTCAATATCAATATTGGATTAAAATATAATCCAACAGATAATTTGTCTTTTGATGTCAACTTATTTAATAATAAGGTGAATGATTTGATTGAATGGAAATTAGTAGCTAAAGATGAAAACAATATAAATATTTACAGTTATTTCAATGTCAATCAGGTTGAAACTAAAGGGTTAGAGTTTAATACGACTTATAAGAAAGTTGATGATTGCGAAATCAAATTTGGCTACCAATTACTTTACGCATACGATACTGAAGTAAAGAGAAGATTTGAAGAAGAGACTATATATGCAAGGGATCAAGAAACAAATGTCAGTTTCAAACTTAATAAAGATGATTACTTTGGACTGTTTAATAGATCCAGACATATGGGGAATATTAAATTTAATTATCATCTTAATGATAAAACAGAGATGAATGCCATGCTTACTTACAGAAGCAAATATGCACTTTCTGATTCCAATGCAAATGGTTTCCTAGATACTTATGATCAATTTATAGAAGGCTACAGTTTATGTGATCTAGGGATTTCTCACCAGATAAGTTCTTTAAAATCTTGTCAAATAGGAGTTAAGAATATCTTTGGATTTACAAACCCAGAATATATAAGTAATATATCAGGAAGATTATATTACATGAACTTTAAAATCAATTTTAAATAAAATCAATTAATAAACAAAAACAAAAACAACAATGAAAACAACAATGAAAACAACAATGAAAACAAAATTATTTCTAAGCATGCTTACAATTGCAATTGGATTTACAGCATGCAAAAAAGATTCTCCTGACCCAGTAGTAGATACAATAATAACAGAAACAGTTACTGAATTTGGATATCATGCAGAACCAACTATGACACAATTTGGGCCAGTTTATACTGGTGACTATACTAAATTTAGTTTCTCAGAAGGAGGTCAAGTTGAAGGTGATGATTGGGATATAGCTTTTAGATCAACTCATATTATTGTAAATGGGGGGGTAGCATCATCTGACACGTCAGAGCCAAGCAGATCATCAGGAAATGCTGCAATTTATATTATAGATAATGTAATGGCAGATGTTACTTCTGTTGATACAAGCTTGTTGATGCAAGATGGAGAATTATCAAGTGCAATAATTAATGATCTTGGTGTAGGAGCTGATGGTGGCCCTGGAGTTTGGTGTGAATATGCAAATCAAATAGTTACACCAATATCAGGAAAGATATTAGTTATTAGAACCCATGACAATAAATATGCTAAAATGGAGATTACAGATTTTTATGATACAGATCCAGCGCATATTTATGGTGGTTTCTACACATTTAACTATGTCTATCAATCAGAAGAAGGAAATACAACTTTTTAATTAGTATTTGTTTTTATTCTAAAAGCGTCCAATTGGACGCTTTTTTTATTTTTGTATAAATTATAAAATATGACTGAAGATTATTTTTCAGATTTAACTCAAGAAGAAAAACAAATTCTAAAAAACAAAGGCACTGAAGCACCATTCTCAGGGGAGTATAATGATTTTTTTGAAGCTGGTATTTTTATTTGCAGAGCATGTAAAACTCCACTTTACGAGTCCAATACTAAGTTTAACTCAGGCTGTGGTTGGCCATCATTTGATGATGAAATTGAAAATGCAATTGTTAGATATGAAGATTTAAGTGGAGGAAGAGCTAGAACTGAAATTTGTTGCGCAAAATGTGATGGTCATCTTGGACATGTTTTTATTGGGGAGCAGATTACTGAAAAGAATACAAGGCATTGTGTAAATTCTTTAAGTTTACAATTTAAAGCATATAATAATTTAGAGAAAGCTACATTTGGAGCAGGGTGTTTTTGGCAAGTAGAGAAAATATTTAAAGCAACTACAGGCGTTTATTTATCATCAGTTGGCTATATGGGTGGGAATACTGAAAACCCTACATATGAGGAGGTTTGTAAGGGACAAACAAACCATGCTGAGGTAGTTCATATCCATTTCAATCCTGATATAATTAGTTATGCTGAGGTATTAGAGATTTTTTGGAATAACCATAATCCGACTACTAAAAATAGACAAGGACTTGATGCGGGGACTCAATACAGATCTGTAGTTTTTTTTCACTCAGAAGAACAAATGAAGATAGTTGAAAGTTCATTAAAACAACAATCTAAGAATTGGAAGAATCCAATTGTAACTCAAATTATTTCAGCTGAAAAATTTTATAGAGCAGAAGAATATCATCAGAATTATCTGAATAAAAATAACTTAGGAAGTTGCAGAATTTAGGTTTTTTGGAAGCCTGATAGTGAAAGTTGTTCCTTTTCCTTTCTCTGATTTCATAACAAAAATACTTCCTTTATGATACTCCTCAATTATTCTTTTTGATAACGATAAACCAAGCCCCCATCCTCTTTTTTTAGAAGTAACACCTGGCTTAAAAATATTTTTTATAATTGAACGATCAATCCCGTCTCCAGTATCTGAAATATTAATTACAATTTTATTTTCTTCCTCAGTAATACTAACAGAAATTTTTCCCTTACCCTTCATGGCATCAACAGCATTTGTTACAAGATTTTCGATAACCCATTCAAACAACACACTATTTAATGGAATTATGATTTCCTTTCCTGGGACTTGAATGTCAAACTCAGTATTTACTGGCATTCTTGCTTTTAGGTACTCAATTGATTGAGAAACTAGGCTTACTATATCCCTTTTCTGGAGTTCAGATTTTGAACCAATTTTAGAGAATCTCTCTGTGATTGTTTCGAGTCTTTGAATGTCTTTCTCCATCTCGGTAACCATTTGTTCAGTTCCTTCTTTTTCTTTCAAGAGTTCAGTCCAAGCCATAAGGGATGATAAAGGCGTGCCAATTTGATGAGCAGTTTCTTTTGCCATTCCTGCCCAAACTTTATTTTGTTCGGATCTTCTACTTGCACTAAACATAAAGTAAGCTATAAACATGAAAAGACCTATAAATCCTAGCTGATAAACAGGATAATATCTTAATCTGTATAGTAGAGCCGAATCTTTATAATATATCCATTGTTTGTCTCCAATAATATTAATTTCAATGGGTTCGTCTCCACTTTCTTTCATTTCATTAAGTTCAGATCTTAAAAATTTATTATCAATTATTTGAGGAGTTATAATTCCTAAATTGATGAAAAAACTATCAGTTTTTGTAAAATTTTGAAAATTTCTATTTTCTAAAATACTATCACAAGCATCTACTAAAATTACTGGGATATTATTGTTTTCAGATATTACTTTAATTGCTAACGAATAATCACCTTCCCCAGTTAAACTAACAAGATGTTTAGTCGCTTGAGCCCAAAGTTCAATTTTTTTTCTTTCCTCAGTCTTGAGCTCTTTAACCAGTGTGTTAGTTACAAAAAGAGAGGAAATCCCAATAATAACAGCAAAGCCAATTAAGGCAAATTTCCATTTTTGTTTTTTTGAGTAAATGTCCATATTTTAGTTTTCAGGATTCCATTCAATTTCTACTTCTTGTCCAGCTTCTTCAACTTCTTTATCTTTTGTCTTCAAGATATCCTCTTTAATTATGTTGCTGATATTCGTCTTCTCTACCTTTATCCCGTCACTAACGTCTTCCATAAAACGGATTTTATCCAAAGTTATTTTAGGATCTTCTGTATTCCCTGTCATCTTTAAATATACGGTATTAAAGATTTTACCATCTTGTTCTTCTTCTCCAAATTCTGTGTTTTTCTTCCTGAAAGAAGTTGAAAGAAGTTCAGATAATAATAATTTTATGTCATAATTTATATCTTGGTTAAAAGTGTGAGACCCTGATATAAATACAGATAATGCTGAAGATTTTATCTCCATATTTGGGATAGTAATAATTTTATTTTCAACTTCAATATTATTTTCTAAAGTTGAGAATTTTACATGTTTCAATTCTTCAACACTTACATAAGATGATAAATTTTCTAATGTTTTGAAGTCAATTAACTCCCCTTTTTCAATTATTAAATGTAATTTTAATTTAAGTTTTTCTTCATCTAGAATAAAGTCAGGCTTCCAATGAGCTTCAATATTTACCTCAGCAGTTCCAAGTCCTTTTATTTCATTTTCATTTATGAAAGCTTGACCATAATTATTAAAAGCATGAAATGAATTACGGATATTAATTTTAGTAAAATTAATATCTCCTAATAGCATAAGATGTTTGTTTTTTGGTTCCGTAAAAATAAAATCTCCTGAGATATTACCATCCAAAGAATTTCCACTCATATTAAATCCTTTTAGCGTTCCATTATTATATTGAATCTTTCCGCTAAGATTAGTTGCTGTAAAATTGTCATAGGAGAAATTTTCTATTTCAGTATTGATATTTGCTTGCACCCAATTCGGGAAAGTGGTACTGCTTTCATCTTCTGAAATATCACCAAGAGTCATTAGTTGTTTGAGATTAGTATAAGTTGATTTTAAATCTCCACTAATTGCTATTTTATTTTTTTTGTTAAGAATATAAGCAATCAAATCTGTTGTTTCTCCTACAAACCTTAGGTCACTTTCTGAAATAGTAGACGAGCTATTTTTAAAAATGATTTTGTTGTTTTTTAATTGACAATCACCAAAATCAAGAGTGAAAGGAAGTGGAAATTTTTTATAACTAAAACTAATATTTTCGAACTTTACATCAGAAGTATGTGTTGCATTTAAAAATTTGTTTTTAAATTTATTATCAAATGAAATTTCGCCATTGTAATTTGTTGTTGCAACAATTTCCCCTTGTAAATTAGTAAAAGGAGAATCTTCAAAATAAGTATTAACTTCTTTCAAATCCCATGAAGAATTAAAGTTTGATTTAAAGTAGTAATTGTTTAAGTTTTGTAAAGAAAAAATTCCATTTAAATATCCTTCATTAGTGTTTGATTTAAAATCTGAAGCAATTATTTTTGTAGTATTGAAATTATGCTTTTCTCCATTTGAAACAGTGCCATTTATTGCAATGTTCTTTAACTTAAAGGGTCTGCTTTTAAGTTCAAATCCTCCATTATTTATTACATAATTCATTTCAAATAAAGGATTAGTATTTTTACTTATAATTCCTGTAATTTTGATATCACTAGTTATCTCGCCATCAAGAACAAAAGGGTTGCATATTTTTTTAATATTTTTAGGCAAATTACTAATAACATTATTAATTTTTTCGTCTTGAAGGTTAATTGCTAAATTAAAATGCCTATTTCTAAGAATCCTTCCGCTTCCATTTGCAAATAAACTTCCAATTTGTATATTTGAATTTAAGATGTCAATAGTATCTTTTCTAATATTTAGTTCTGCATTTATGTCTAAGTTTTTCTTTGATAAATAATCAATTTTTCCAATAGTTAAGTTTTTTGAAAAAGCAATTGTTTGAAGCTCGATTTTAGAGTTATTAATCACAATAATTACTCTCTCAGTTTGCAGATTCATATTTAATTCACTACTTAAATTCTCAACAAGAACGGCTGTATTTAATAATACAATTTCTTCAATATTTACATTTCCTTTACTGTCGGATATCTCTTTCCCTATAAGAAAATTTGGTATTTTATTTTCATTATATTTAATATTTACCTTGCCATTTGAGATAATAATTTTAGAAATATCAAAATTATTACTCAGCACTTCTGTTATACTAATATTAACATAGGCTTCTTTTGCGTATAGTAGCGTGTCATTTCCAAAATCAACTGATTCCAATACTAGTAGGTTGTTGAATTTTACTGATGTAGATGGAAAATTATCATAGATTGTAAACTCTACATCATCAAGAGTTAATGGAGTTGTAAGGTTCGCTTGTATTTTCTCAATTACAGCATTTTCTATATCTTCAGCAAAATAAGTTGTAATTACAAATATTGCACTTCCGATTATTAGAATCAAAATCAGTAAGATATTAAATATGCGATTGAAAATTATTTTCATTAAGTTGTAAAAGTACGATAATCAAAACAATAACGAAAGTATCTGGAATATGGTATTTAAAGTCGTTTTAAAATATTGAGTTCATCTTGCGTTAGATGTCTGTAATGTTTTCTAGGCAGATCTTTTTTTGTTAAGCCTCCAAAGAATACTCTATCTAGTTTTATAATTTGGTAGTTAAACTTTTCAAAAATATTTTTTACATATTTAGTTCCACCTCTACTATGTTCAATCCCAATTTCATTTTTATCTTTATTCTGAATGTAAGAAATTGAATCAAAAGAGCAAGTTTTTCCATGAACCAGAAATCCTTCCCTTATTTTTTCTAAATCTGTTTGTCTTAGATTTTTATCTAATGTAATTTGATAGATTGCTTTTACCTTCTGACTTTTATCAGTTAATTTTTTAGCTAAATCACTGTCATTTGTAAAAAGTAAAAGTCCAGTTTCAGATTTATTTAATTTATCAATTGGATAAACTTTTTCTTTACAAGAAGCTGCAATTAATTGCATTACTGATGATGTAGCTGTCCCGCTTTCAACCCTCCCTGAATAGTTCTTTGGTTTATTCAAAAGCACATACCTTGGCGTGTCTGACTTTAATTTTTGACCATTAAATTTAACAATATCAGTAGAGGAAACTCTGTATCCCATTTCTGTAACACCTACACCATTTACGGTAACAACACCAGCTTCAATAAATTTATCTGCTTCTCTTCTGCTACAAATTCCAGCATTAGCGATAAATTTATTTAATCTCATCTTACCATCTTCAACTCTCTTTTTAGCGTTTTGCTTTTTTCTGAATGAAGATTTTTTTGTTGGTTTTGGATTAAAATCTTTTCTTGATTTCCCTTCTCTTTTCATGATGAAAATTTTTGCAAATATACAGAGGAATATCTTAAAATGCGTTAGGGATATGTTCTATTTCAGTTTCGTCTTTACCTATTATAATATTAACAACATCAAACCTAACTTCCAATTCAGATGGGTATTGCTCTAAATAGCCTTCTACCGCATCTTTATAGAGGCTGATTTTTTTCTTATCTATTGAATCTGATGGATTTCCAAACTTTTTACTTCCTCTAGTTTTTACTTCACTAAAAATTAAAAATCCATCTTTTTGAGCAATAATATCTACTTCTGCTTTTTGGAATTTCCAGTTTGTCTGGAGGATATTGTAACCATCTCTTTGCAAAACCATAAAGGCAATTAACTCGCCATCTTTCCCTAGTTTGTTGTGTTTTGCCAATTTTTAGTTTAGAATTACTTTCTTTTCTACACTACCATCATCATAGATATAAAATAACGGAGTGTTTTGTTTTGCAGTTGTCACTCTTCCTAATACATCAGTAATTTTTAGCAATTTTCTTTGTGTAGAATATACTTCAGTAATAGCAGTAGTATTGTTGCATGGTAACAAAGGGAAAAGAAAGTCTGTTGTGAAATCCATAGCTTGCACATATTCATTGCTAGCAGCACCTGAAGCTCCCCATCCATGATCTGTTCCAGAAAAGATTAAAGCATCATTAATAAGCCCTAAATTATCCGCAATAGGATGTATTTCTCCTGCCCCACAAAGGGTAAGTACACTTGGATTTCCAAGCCCTGGTCCACAGTTGTAATTTACAGTTTCATCTTGATCCCCTTGGCAACTAACGATAGGTTCATCATTAGCATCAATCCAATTTAAATCATTAATTCCTCCAGCAAAACTAATGATGCCATTTATTGAAGAAGAGTATCCAAGATTCCCAGCATCCCCTTCTATGCCTCCTAAATTATTTGCAACTGCTTGAATGTCAAAAGGAGAAGTTGGTAAATCAGAAACGCTATCTAAGTAGGCCAAATGGATAGCAGTAACAGCCCCTGCAGAATATCCTCCTGCAAAAATTGTATTAGGGTCAATTCCATAAGTATCCCCATTAGCAAAATCTTTTCTGAAAAAACGAACAGCAGCTTTTAAGTCAAAAGTAGCCTTTAGCACTGCATCATATTGTTCATCCTGATTAGTTAAAAAACTAGCAATATTTATCAAAGAAACTAAGCGATAATTTACAGAAGCAACAACATATCCTTTTTTAGCAAAGGCAGTACAAAAGTCTATACAATATACATCTGATTTATCACCACCATAAAAAGAACCACCGTGTACAAATAAAATTACAGGACGATTTATTTCAGTATCTCCATCAGGAGTGTAAATATCCATTTTATGTGCATTATCAGTATAAACATCAGAATAATTTACCTCAGTAACAGTAACCGAGTTGAAAATTTCTGTTTGATACCTTCCGTTACATTGTGCAAAAGTAAAAGCACTAATAAGGGTTAAAACAAGGAGTGTAGATAGATTTTTCATAGCATATATTTTAGATCGCGAATATAGTATTTATTATGCATGCATAATAAATCTATTGATTTAATTTCTCTAATTGTGTTTCAATTTGCTCATCTTCAATCTTATTGAACAAATGAGTAGCAGGGTTTATTTTGTGATTATTACTTATAATTATTCCTCCAGCATCATTCCAATTTACCTTATTAAGGGCTAGTATGTCTTTTAATTTATTAGATGAAAAAGGCATAAAAGGTTCAGATAAAATAGCTAAAGATGCAGCAATCTGCATGGAAATATTCATGATAGTTTCTGTTCTTTGTTCATCAGTTTTTTTCAATTTCCAAGGTTCAGTATCTGCTAAGTATTTATTTCCTAATCGGGCTAAATTCATCAGTTCACCCAAGGCTTCACGGAAACGATATTTTTCAATAGAAGCCCCAATTTTATCAGGGAATGCCTTCAGTTTTTCTAATATCTCTTTATCATAAGCATCAAGCGTGTTGCAAGTCGGAACAACACCATCCCAATATTTATTGGTTAAAACCACTACACGATTGATGAAATTCCCAAAGATGGCAACTAATTCATTGTTGTTTCTAGCCTGAAAATCAGCCCAAGTAAAATCAGTATCCTTACTTTCAGGGGCAGTAGCGCAAAGGGCATAACGCAAGGCATCTTCTTGCCCTTTAAAATCCTCCAAATATTCGTGCAACCAAATTGCCCAATTACGAGAGGTAGATAATTTTTCTCCTTCTAAATTTAAGAATGCGTTTGCAGGAACATTGGTAGGCAGAATATAATCTTCATGTGCTTTTAAAATAATAGGAAACATAATACAATGAAATACAATGTTGTCTTTCCCAATAAAATGGATAAGTTCAGTATCTTCATTTTTCCAATAATCCTCCCAATTTCTCCCTATATCATTCGCCCATTGTTTTGTGGCTGAAATATAGCCGATAGGAGCATCTAGCCAAACATAAAGTACTTTCCCATCAGCATCTTTTACCGGTACTTTTACTCCCCAATCTAAATCACGTGTCATGGCACGGGCTTGTAATCCTCCATCAATCCATGATTTGCATTGTCCGATTACTTGGCTTCTCCAAGCTTTTGGGTCGTGATGATTTTTATCATTCAATATTCCATCTTCAATCCAAGGCTTTAGCCATTGTTCATGGTCTTGCATTGGTAAATACCAGTGAGAAGTTTCTTTTTTTATGGGTGTATTCCCACTTAAAGTGGATATTGGATTTATTAATTCTTCAGGACTAAGTGCTGAGCCACATTTTTCACATTGGTCGCCATAAGCCCCGGTAGCATTACATTTTGGGCACTCCCCACTAATATATCTGTCAGCTAAAAATTGTTTATTTTCTTCATCATAAAATTGTTCAGCTGTTTTTTTATTAAACACATTTTTATCGTCAAGATTTTTGAAAAAATCTTTTGCAGTTTCATGATGCAATTCATCAGAAGTTCTGTGATAGATACTAAAATCAATTCCAAAATCAGCAAATGCTTTTTTATTGATGTTATGGTATTTGTCTACAATTTCTTGTGGGGAAACACCATCTTTTTTGGCACGTAAAGTAATGGCAGCACCATGCTCATCAGAACCACAAATAAAAGCAACATCATGTCCTTTTCCTTTTAGATATCTAACATAAATATCAGCTGGTAAGTAAGCTCCTGCAATGTGCCCAATATGTAAAGGGCCATTTGAATAAAGTAGAGCTGAGGTAACAGTATATCTTTTTTTAGTCATTTTTTTCTTAAAAAATTTTATTTTAGCAAAGATAAGTTTTACAACTGAATAAACTGCATTTATGATATTCCCTGAAAAATTAAAAATTGGCGACAAAATTGGCATTATTTCGCCAGCTCGAAAAATTACTTTGAATGAGTTAGATCCAGCCATTAAAACTATTGAAAGTTGGGAGTTAAAAGTAGAATTAGGCTCTAACTTATTTGAGGTTGATAATCAGTTTTCAGGAACAATAGAGCAGAGAAGTACAGATTTACAAACTATGATTGATGATGATTCTATTAAGGCAATTTTGTGTGCAAGAGGAGGCTATGGAACCGTTCAAATTATTGATAATATTGATTTTTCTAAGTTGAAAAATAATCCTAAATGGATTGTAGGTTATAGTGATGTTACTGTTTTACATTCACATTTAAACAAGTTAGGGATTGCAAGTTTGCACGCTACAATGCCAATAAATTTTAAAACTAATGCTAAGGAAAGCTTGGCGTCATTAAAAAATGGTCTTTTTGGAAACGAGAATAATATTTTATGCGGACCACATCCCTTTAACAAATTTGGAAAAGTTGAAGCAGAAGTTGTAGGCGGGAATTTATCTATTTTATACAGTTTATTGGGGTCAAATTCTGATGTTGATACTGATGGGAAAATATTATTTATTGAAGATTTGGATGAATATTTATATCATATTGATAGGATGATGATGAATCTAAAACGCAATGGAAAGTTTACAAAACTAAAAGGATTAGTTGTTGGGAGTATGAGTGATATGAATGACAATACAATTCCTTTTGGGAAGACTGCAGAAGAGATAATTTTAGAATATATAAAAGAGTTTGATTTTCCTGTTTGTTTTAATTTCCCTGCTGGTCATTTAGATGATAATAGAACTCTAGTTTTCGGAAAAGAATGTACACTTGAAATTAATGAAAATGGAGTTATATTAAAACAGTAATTTTTATTTCTTTAAAACTGTTGGTACTTTAAAGTAATCTGAATCTTTTTGAGGAGCATTTTTAAGGGCATTTTCCTGTGATACTTCATTAGAAATTTCATCAGCACGCAATACATTTACTTCTTCACTCATGTAGACTAAAGGCTCTATTCCTTCCGTATCTACTTCTGATAATCTATCAACAAAACCAAGTATAGTTTTTAAATCTGACTTCATCTTCTCGGAAGATTCTTTATCAAATTTTAGTTTTGCTAATCTTGATAAATCAGCTATTAATTTATCATCAACTTTAATGTTATTGCTCATAATTTTTTAATTGCTCAAAAATAGTGTTGTAAACTGAAGTATTCAAATTTTTAATGCTTTTTTCTGCTAAGCTATTTGGGTCAATAGCTTTATGCACTTTTACACGTGCAATTCCTGGTCGTCCTTTAAAATATTCACTAGGAAACATACTTTTATTATCAGCAAGAGTAATGGGTACTATTTTAATATTTTGTTCAATTGCCAAGCGAAAAGACCCATTTTTAAATTTCTTTAAGAATACATCTTCCTTAGGAATCCCTCCTTCAGGAAAAATGCACATATTTATTCCTGTTTTTAATTTTTCTCCAGCCTTTAAAAAGGCACTATAAGCATCTTTTCTGTTAGCCCTATCAACAATAACAGAATTCTCTTTGTAGAAGTAACCAAATAAAGGAATTTTAGCAATTTCAGCTTTCCCTATGTACTGCAAAGGGATAGGGAGTACAGCTAATATGAATGGCACATCTAAAGTGGATACATGATTAGGACAGAAAATATATTGTTCTTTTTTTGATAGTTTTTCTTCCCATTCTATTTTTGGAAAAATAAAAGAAAGATTTATTGTTAGTTTGGACCAATATCGAGTAAGATTAGCTACTACAATTTCATTTTTAATTATTGCAGTAAAGAAAAATAAGGCGGGCATGAATAGTATAAATACCAACAGAAATATGATTAAAAACCATAATCGCCAAAGTGAACTAAAAAGATATCCTATCCATTTCATTCAGCAAAGATAAAAATCCTATTTTTACAACATCAAATTTTAAGATAAATGGCAAGAATACTTACAGGAATTCAGAGCACAGGGACTCCACACCTAGGAAACTTACTAGGGGCGATAGTCCCAGCAATTGAACTTTCAAAAGATAAAAAGAATGAAAGTTTATTTTTTATTGCTGATTTGCACTCGTTTACTACAATTAGAGATGCAAAAAAATTAAAAGAAAATACTTATGCAACTGCTGCTGCTTGGCTGGCTTTTGGTTTTGATACTGAAAAAAACTTATTTTATAGACAATCGGATGTAACGCAAGTTTGTGAATTGACTTGGTATTTGAATTGCTTTGCTCCTTATCAACGGTTGCAATTAGCACATTCTTTTAAGGATAAATCGGATAGACTTTCAGAAGTAAATACAGGACTTTTTACTTATCCTGTTCTTATGGCAGCTGATATTTTACTGTATGATGCTAATATTGTTCCAGTAGGGAAGGACCAAGTTCAGCACTTAGAAATCACAAGAGATATAGCTTCTAGGTTTAATCATCAATACCCTCAATCTTTTGTATTGCCAGAAACTAAGGTAGATGAAAGGGTGATGATTGTTCCAGGAACTGATGGGCAAAAAATGAGTAAATCCTACAATAATGGTATTGATATTTTTCAGTCGGATAAAAAATTGAGAAAGCAAATAATGGGAATTAAAACTGATAGCACTCCAATGGAAGACCCAAAAGATGCTGAGGATTGTAATGTTTTTAAACTCTTTAAGCTTTTAGGAACGGATAAGCAAAATTCAGAATTAAAAGCAAAATATGCTGCTGGTAATTTTGGTTACGGACATGCAAAACAAGAACTTTTTGAATTGATTTGCGATAAGTATGAAACAGAGAGAGAAAAGTTCAATCACTTAATGGAGAATAAAAATATCATTGATAATGAACTTACAAAAGGTGCTTTAAAAGCAAAAGTTATTGCTACTGAAGTATTAAATAGAGTAAGAGGAAATATAGGTTACTAATGGATAAAGCAATAGTTGAGTTTATTAATGAACATCATCTTTTAACTTTAGCTACAAGCAAGGATAATGTAGCTTACTGTTGCAATGTCTTTTATGTTTTTAATCAAGAAAATAATTCCTTTATTTTTTCATCTGACACTAAAACCAAACACGCACAAGATTTTATAGCAAACCCTAACGTGGCAGGAACTATTGCTTTAGAGACTAAAGAAATTAGCAAAATACAAGGGGTGCAATTACTAGGAGAAATTCAAGAATTGAAAGGTGAGGAACTAAAAATGGCAAAAGAGCAATATGTAAAAGCATACCCTTACGCTAGACTTATGGAAACTCATCTTTGGGAAATGGAACTCACTTTTGCTAAAATGACACACAATCGCTTAGGCTTTGGTAAAAAATTGATTTGGGAATCTTAACGGTTCTTATACTTCTCAAATAGCTCCTTTTGGTGGTTGTTTAAATCAATTGCAACTCCATTGATATAA
>UPTG01000063.1_pt1 | contig 94838 bp, 77 predicted proteins | sample 2160121 | NCBI WGS metagenome assembly UPTG01 (sample SAMN06266255, study PRJEB28933) | marine metagenome | isolation source: Columbia River Estuary | place: USA:Columbia River Estuary, USA | collected 2014-07-27 | reverse complement strand
TCAGTTGTGTAGTACGCAGCTGAAATAAAGCCTCGCCCATCAAGGAAGCTTCGTTTGAGACCAAGTTCCCAGTTCTCAGCGACTTCTTCTTCAACCTCAACATCTGCACCACCAGTTTGAGACGCGATCTCAGCAAGCTGTGAATCACTCAGACCAATGAGTGCAGGGTTAAACAAACCAGGAAGGACACCCTCAGCATAACTCAGATAAATTGTAGTATCTTCGTTAGCCTTAAAGTCGGCAATAAACCGAGGCATGGTACTAGTAAATTCACCACTAGCATTCCGCACCTCAGCTGTGCTTCCATAATCGTAACTTCCCTCACTAACCTCATCCTTTTGACGCCTTACTTCAGCACTTAAAGTCAACTGGTCAGTTACATCATAAGTCAAAGTTCCGTATACAGCGCTAGTATTAACGGTTGCCCACTGCGTGTTAGTGGTATTAGATGTCTGAGAGCCATAGTTTCCACACACATCACCGCCCATTGGGAACCCGCCCCACAAACTGTTACAAAGTGGAACGCCACCCTCTGGAGCAGTGCGACCTTCGCTCGCATTTGAAGGATAGTAAACAATCATGCTACCAATGATCTGAGCAATATTATCCATCTCAACATCACTGTATCCCACTGTCCATCGAAGTTTTTGGTCATCAGACGAGGATAAACGAACCTCCCAAGAGGAATCTTGCATAGCCTGCATTCTCAAGTCCTGTGCATCAGCTGGATGGTTTGCACCGAAATCACCGAAGATACCACCGCCCATTCCCATCAGATCAAGATCTTCTGTCACTCGACGGTCAAGATCATTATGAGAGCCGTAGCTATTTTCGTGAGCAGCATAGATAACATTTAAATTCATACCGTTATCAAAGTTATAGTTAACATTTAAACTCACCTCTTCGGCTTCTCTCTCTAGACCAAAGTGGTCTGGAGCGATAAGGTCTGGAGTATTACGTACACCATTCCAGAGAGGAAAGGTTCCATCAAGGTGGCTAAGCATCAACGCCTGGGCCCTAGGGGAGCCCGTATCCATACCAATGTCTGCAGCAGAAGGCATTGGAACTTTACCGCAAATATAATCTAAAGGCACGGCGGGTGCGCTAAATGGATAACCACCAAATGGATTGGAACCATCATAAACAGCTGCTGCTTCTGCATCATAAGCCCAGCGCTCAACATTTGCGCCTGGTTGACAGTTGGTGTAGCCGCTGCGGTAGTCAAGAGCTGTTGCAGCATCCGGACCGTCATCGTCTTTCCAAGTGTGGTAACGCAGTTTAGCTGACAAGTTGTCAGTTGGATTAAAGGCAAGAGTCAATGAGAAGTCTTCTGTTGATCTATCACCCAATGTTTGGCCTGCAACCGCCGCATTTTCATAATGTCCGTCGGTCTCATAGTTACTTGCTGTTACTCGGTATCCAATGCTTTCAGTGATTGGTCCGTCTAAAGTAATGGCTCTTCGAGACAATCCATACTGACCCGATGTAACGTCAACTCTACCTGAGAACTCATCACCTGGATCTTTAGTAATAATATTTAAAGCACCGGTATAAGTTGAACGGCCAAAGTGAGCACCCTGAGGCCCCTTAAGTACTTCGATTCGCTCCACGTTCTCAATTGAACCAAATTCTGGACCGATGGTAGGTGCACCATCAATAAATACACTAGCCGCTTGGCGATGCATTAAATCTGTTCTTGGGTTCATGCCTCTAAAAATAAGACGCCTGCTCTCTCGGCTATTTTTACCAACAGCATTCTCTGAATAGAAAAAGCCAGGACTAAAGGAAACGATGTCTTGTAATTCATTGATACCCTTAACCTCAATATCAGCAGAAGTCAAAGCAGTAATCGTATAAGGCGCGTCTTGAATCGACTCGTCACGCTTACGTGCAGTAACTGTAATTTCCTCTAGCTGCAAACGCTCTTCATCTTGCGCGTTAGCGACCGAAACAAATCCAGAGCCTGCTGCAACCGTCATAGCTACAAATAAGCTTGCTCTTTTAAATTGGAATTTATTTTTCATGTTTTTTATCTCCTGACCGTAGATCGTGTCACCTTAACGACACAAAATACAGTCTATATTTATTTAATAATCGGTCTAGCAAATATCCGACTCCCCCCACCTCCACAAGCAAACTTTGGTCAAACTAAGCGCTTTTTCCTCATTAGAGTGTTTTAACTCTAATTCGGATGGTGACTGATGTCAAATTATTCTTATACATATTTTATATATTCATATATATGTATAATGGCTTTTTTTAAATGAATGCGTTATTAGTCTTATAATCAACGATGATTGGACTTATTTAATAAATAGTTCTCATATGTGTATTTTAGTTATTATCTATAGGTTTTATTGATATTTTAGTTTGGTGCGTTAAAGTGTAGTAGTAATAAAAGGCATTGAGTAAAAAGATGTAAAAAGAGATACCACTTACTATTATAGTTAGAGGTAACAGTGGCTGAGCTCCTCCTCACATGACAATAAAAGATGCAGGACAATAAATGACACAAGACAAGGTATAGGTGATATGAAATTAAAACTAGCGAACATTATGGCAGTGTTTTTCTTCTCGCTTTCCCCTGTAGACGCTAATGCTGACCCTGACTTATCGGCAGGCAAGCAGCTGTTCCAAATGTGTGCTGCATGCCACGGAGCAGCGGGTGAAGGCAACCAATCCATGAATGCACCCGCCAGTGCAGGTCAAAGCAAGTGGTACATCAAGCAACAGCTTATGAACTTTCGAGCAGGTATCCGAGGGTCTCATCCGCAGGATACCTACGGTCGTCAGATGATACCTATGGCTTCTATGCTTAAAGATGGTCAAGCAGTAGAAGACCTTGCGAGTTTTATAGCTACCCTCCCTCTTACAAACCCGGAGGCAACAATATCTGCTGATATTGACAGGGGAAGGTCCGCTTACGGGGTATGCGCTTCCTGTCATGGGGCCAATGGCGAAGGTGTAGAGGCCCTCAATGCGCCTCGCTTGTCACACCAACATGATTGGTATATCACAAGGCAAATTAGAAACTTCAAACAAGGCATTAGGGGATCTCATGCTAAAGATTTCTATGGAAACCAGATGCGCAGCATGTCTCTTATTCTTGCTAATGATCAACAAATCGATGACGTGGCAGCCTATATTAATACGCTGGACTAAATAACCTACTGAATCTTGGGAGCTTACATATATGAATTCTATGATGGACAGACGCACTCTACTTCGCGGACTAGGCGCCCTTTCTTTAGCCGGCGCTGCAGGGGGGCTAAATGCAGATACTAACGTTGACTCCTCTGATAATTTATCTTCCATAGATTTTTCTGACGATGTTGAGAACCTTCGCGCCTACGCAAAACTCGCAGGCACAACTGAAGATGGAATGGTGCATTACTGGTACTCAGGCACTATTTTTGGATTCACGTCTGAAAAGATCCTCCCAATGGTTGGCTGGACTGGATTGCTTAAGATGGTCTGGCGCAATCTGGGCAATGGGTCTTTTCATTTCCGTAATTACGATCTTGCTTATTTTACTGAACCAGGTAAAAACAAGCGTATCGACAGTTTTGTTAACCCTTTTACAGGAAAAACTAATCACCCTATTGATGTGATTGGCGGTCCTTTTGATGTAGTGCTGTCTCCAAAACAATTTCCTTGGATTACTTCAGGAGACGAAGCTTGGGTGACTGACCCACATATCTTTAGCTTTATCAACAAGCTTCAACCAGATGAATGGCCCCTAGCCTCAAGCGGTGAAATGCTAAATATGCTCTATCTTGATGGATTTCAGGGGAAATTATCGGACCTTGAGGATGATCGCATTAAGAGTGCGCCATCAATAGTTAATATTGCACACGTAAACCCATGGTATCCATTTTTTATGATGGGACAACGGAATGGTGGTAACTTTTGGCATGGCCATGGGAAGAAAGTGATGGAGTTATCGGATATCACTCCAGAAGTACTAGAATATGTCGAAAAAGAAAGTCCAGGCTTTATTGAGTCGGAGGCACCTTGGCCAACTCGAACCGATAGCTACAAAGAATACAAAGAACAACGTAAGCCAGCGAAGCAATAAAGCTTTTGCTGATTAAGTTTTTTTTGTTTTATGCCATTTCCCGGTAGTATCGCGAATAATAGCCAAGACCCCTAATATCTCCCCTTTCTCTCGAATGATCGAAACGGAAAACTCTATTGAGATTGTACTCCCGTCTTTACGTTTCGCGGGAACAGATAAGACTTCATCATCATACGCGGTCACTCCCGTCTTCATTACACCCTTATACCCATCTTGATGCCTTGAGAGAAATCGGTCTGGAATGATAATCGCTAAGGGCCGACCGATAGCCTCCTCTAAGGTATACCCAAAAACAAGCTCAGCTTTTTTATTCCAAATTTTAATAATCTCATTTGCGTCCGCAAACAATACTGCCTCTGATGCTTGTTCAATTACCTCACTGTGCATACTATTCAAGTTGTACCTCCTGAGAATGCAATAAATCAGTTCACCTTTTTCGTATACTAAGGAGCTGTTTTTGGTTGCTCAATAGGTCCATGACCAGAGCGCGTGCCCTTCGCATAGGTAACATCAATCCACATTACTCCGGATTGGGTTAGCGGCCCAGATTCCCAGTGCCAGATACTTTTTGGAGGCTGCTCAATTAAGAAGTCTTTGGTCACTATCTGCGACTCAGAACTAGCATTTGACGCCAAACTAGAGTTAATTTTTAAATCACCATTTAGGATATAAACAAAACGTTGTGCTTGATTATAATAAAACCCCGCAGGTGCTTTAGGGTAGGTCCATCCTGGGGGAGCATAACGCAGTTTAGCCCTGAAACCTCCAGACATCTCATCATGTAACAATTTCATTAAGACTCCAGGTAACTCGCCGTCTTCCTCCCACTCCATAATTGAAGGTCGTGCCGTGTGCTGAAAATGAGGATGAGTAAATTGTTTAACGCTTTTCCAATCTTCGGTGTACCGTTTGCTACTGGGGTCCAATGTATAGTTTTTACCTCCCTCGACAAACAAAAGCTGTGTTGAACCTGGAGTTACCCTCTGTTTATCCATAGCATCTCCTCTATTACCATGGATACTAAAAGCCGGGCGATACATCCAAGTACCTTGTCGCATGTCAACAAGAGTACCTTTTTCCTGATTCGGACTAACAAACTCGTACAACAAAAAGTTACCATCTAATACGTAACCCCATTCTGCAAAATTATGGTAGTGCCTCTCCGTATTCTGAGCGGTCCAGCCAGGTGAAAAGTGTACGTAAAAGAGGGCAGATCCTTCATTATTAGAATAAAGTAATTTTCCCTTCGAGGTTTCTTTGGAGCCCAGACGAAAACGCTCATCCCAAGGTATTGATTGAGCATCCAAAATATTAAGGGCGACCGACTCAGGATCCTCTGTGTCATCTGCAACCCCGTGCATGCTAAGCGTTAGAAAAACCAAGGAAAGGAGGACTCGTTTTCTCAAATCAGTTGTACTCACTGCTCTGCCTGTCAATTAATATCAATATAGTCTAAGGTCACTAGTAATGTAGCCCGCTTCTTCTTGCACTGGGAGCACACACTACCATTAGCATAAATCTCTAATCTATGTTGCTAGGCTCTTTGGTGCGAACAACCGCACGCCACATTAATTTTTGTTGATCTTTTGTTGCTTGATTTCCAGTCAAGTAGTGATGTAGATAACCGATGAAAAGCGCAGAAAAGAAAGTCACTAACCAAGAAAATCCGATAACAAGATGTGTTGAAAAATCAACATCAAACAATTCGGTGCTATAACTAGCAGACACTCCCACAATTTCTCCTAAGATGAATGCAGGAATAACAGCGATAGGTGTAGCCTTCTTTACAAACATACCCAAAACAAACAACGCACCCAGAGGCCCTAAAAAGCAGTTAAACCCTTTTTGAGCCAAGCTAATGATGTCACTACCCTTGGAAAGTTCATACAAAGCAATCGTATACCCTACAACGAGAACCCCCATACAGGCCGTCATTATTCGAGCTCGCTTTAACTCCAATTGGCCGGCCTCAGATTTACGATCAAAGCGGCGTATGAAGTCAACTGTAAGAATAGTTGAAGCGGAGTTAGCGCCGGAATCAATGGTCGACATGGCTGCCGCAAATAGAGCAGCAACAACTAACCCACGTAATCCACTGGGCATATAGATGCTAATAAATTGTGGAAAAACCGAGTCCTGCGCTACATTTCTGACAGATCTTATATCTGACAATATACCTGCGCTAGCGGGTAAATCGTACTGTTGGATAAAGTACATTAAAGAAATTCCGACACCCGCCAAGATAACCCCAAGTGCTAAAGCAGCAACGGCACTAATGACATAGCTTATTCTCGCAGCTTTTACATTTCTGACCGTAAAATAGCGCTGCATAGCCATTTGGTTCGCACCATGGGTGCACACCATCCACATAAACAGGCTCAAACTAATCGAAAATACAGTCGACCGATTTCGCACATCCCAGTCAAACCATTGCACTTCTTCGTGTTTATAAGTCTGGGATACCTCTATCCAGTCGCCTACGTTGGAACTAGTCATCCATGCAACTGCACCCATGGTAAATAGAGCCCCAATAAGTAACACAAAAAACTGTATTACATCTGTCCAGATAACTGCCCGAATACCGCCTAGAGTAGTGTAAAAAATGGAAAAAGCACCTACACCAAGAATCGTGGCATAGACTGCGCTATCCGCGTCATTAATGAAGGGTAATATCGCTTCAATCCTGGTTATCTCAACTAATGCCATAGAGGCCGTTAGGACTACAACTGAAATCCAGCCAAAAATCAGCAACAGACAAAATATTGCTGCCAAAGCTCTTACTGAATAATTAAACCTTCGCTCAAGATATTCATAGGCACTGGTAAGCCGCAAGCGCATAAAAAAAGGAATCCAAACGAAACACACTACTATTAAGATAAGAGGAAGCGGTAAGTTTCGTGTTAGAAAGGACAAGCCTGTTCTAAACATCTCTCCAGGCTGACCAAGATATAAGATCGTTGACATGACCGATGCAAATAAGCTGATGCCAACCGCCCAAGCAGGAAGGTCTCTACCACCTACAAAAAAGTCTTCTGTTGATCTCTGTTTCCGAGCTATTTTCAGCCCCATGTATAGCATGATAAGTAGATAGGCGACGATAACAGTCACATCAACAAAAGTTAGACCACCTTGGTTATTCTCAACAATAGACATTTTATTCCCAGTTTTTTACTCTGATATTTAGATTTATGCTCTTTTATATAAAAAGCAGCGCAGCTTATTAGTTATCGCTGCTAACTTATTTTCACTCACGAATATGTTCTCAAATATCTACGACCTAAAAGGCTTCTTGAAGAAGTTTTACTTACCCATAAATTGCTCAAACTCTTCATACTTCACCACATTCTTACTGTGGGACCCCACCAAAGTTTCAACATCAAGCTGGTATAGTTGAATCGCGTCATATAGTTCTATGGTGGATGTTGGTTGTTTAGCTGGAGAGATTCTGCGTGCAGCAGGGGCATATCGAGCCAGAGCCCCCACATACAAGTCTCCGCTGTATAGTACTTTTTCATTCGCCACCATAATCATGACCATATCTGTTGTATGTCCATTTTCCACCGGATAGACCACTACTGGGCGAATCTCATCGCTAATCTCTAACGGCTCATCAGCACTCACAACTAAAACCTCTCCCTGCCTTGGATTGCGATCTAAGGCATCCGGTAGAATCTTAGATGCTGGACGGCTAAGTACCTTTTCGAAAAATCCTTTAGCATTCTCATGGACGATGAGTTTGGCACCGGCAGCGACATAAGGCCGCACCCCTCCTCCATGATCCATATGCGCATGAGTCGCGATAATATGGGTAATGGGTTTATCGGGAATATTTTCACTAATCCAGTCGATGATTGCCTCGCCTTTGAGATCAAAGAAACCTGGCTCAATAACAACAACACCATTAGTTTGTTCAACCACCAGCACGTATATGACATCTGATGGAGTCGCATCCAACAAGAACACACCTGGTTCAATTTCATTGGCTTCAATATGGGGGCGACCAAGAGCTTTTTCTGGGGATCCTGCGTGGGCTAATGACTGAACAATCTGACTTACTCTTGCTCCTCGAAATGCTAATTCCTCATCATGCTGATAGACCACCTGTTCAGGCGGTTCAAAGGTGGCACTATTAAATGATTTGTTAACCTCGATATTACTTCGTGTTACCTCCAACGCAGGAATGCCAGCAACCGACATGCGGATATGGGTAGGAAAGAACAAGTCACCAAACTGCTTCCAGTCAAAGTAAAAGACCTCAACGGGAACATCCCCCAAAACCACATCATATTCAACAGTATTTAACTGAGATATATGACCACTAATGGGATCAATTATCAGACTAATCGGATAAACATCATTCTTAATTACAACCCGCTCATATTCAGCTGCGTTGCTGTCTGTAGATCGTTGCCAGCGCTCGAGCCAAGTAGAATCGATTTCATACTCGAGAATAGACTCTTCAAAGAACTTAGTAGAACTCCAGTTATCTAGCCATTTTTCATTAGTGATAATGACTCTTTTACCACTGGCTCTGTCTCGCGAAAAAGAAACTGGATAAACTTCATCTTCAGTTAACCGTGCGCCAAACATCGTTGGCTCTGTTGAGTCAGTTAGAACTAAAGATGGGTCTGCGATAACCTCTTTCAAAATAAGATGAGGGTTTAATAACTTCTCCGTCTTTAGACTCACAGCCAATCGGTCAGATTTCATCGGCTTATTGACACCGGGTGGCTTCTCTTGATAAAAATCATCCCACCCCATCAGGTAAGCAGCATCATCCTTAATCAATTCAGTCACGTTGCGCTCAATACGATAGTGGTTGGCATGAACAAACTCTAATCTAAAATCTTCATTAGATAGATCATATGAAACCTTTGCTTCTGAGGTAATTCCGCGGAACAACCCTACCCCAGGCTCTGGTCCCTGCCCCATCAAATAGCGATCTCTACTATCTTCTATATACAGACCTTCGAGGGCTGACAGAGCTTGCTTACCTCCGACCCCTTGATAAGCTTTTTCGAGTACATCTGAGTCCCTATGCTCGGCATCTAATAGTTCTGGTGTAGAGGCAATTTGCAGATTTTTAGTACATGATGCTAGTGCAATAAGTAGAAAAATCGATAGAAATAGCTGTTGAGCAACAACACTAACTCCATTTTTATTGCCCTTATGGAAGCCTAAACACTTTAAATGCATCTTTATTTCCTCTGTTACTTATTGTTCCAAGTAATTAAAAAACAGTAATCAATAGATATATAGCAATCTACCGGAAAACCCCCTACTACCGCCCCCTAAACACCAACTTATCTGGCATTTGCAGCTCAGATGGCCCCCAAATAAAATCCTGCATACTAAAATATATACTAACTTATTGAATTGCCTTGAATAGACAACAAGTAATATAATAAAAGGCCGACAAGGGTTTAAACATCTTTAAAGCCCCTTATAAGATTAACTGGAACTCTAAATTGGTCCTTCATTCTTGTCAAATAATTCTTATATATAATTTACAAATTCATATAGATGAATTATTATTTTAATCAAAATTATAAAGAATATACCTATGAGTAAAGATGTTGTTAAATCCGTAGGACGTGTGTTCAGCGTTTTAGAGCTGTTCAAGACCCACCAAAAGCCATTAACAGCAACGGAAGTTTGCAATTATCTTGATTATCCTAAATCAAGCGCCGATGCGCTTCTGAAAAGCTTAGTTAATCTTGGATACCTAACGCTTGACCTGAATACCACAAAGTACTTTTCATCCCTGCGCGTGACCAAACTCGGCGATTGGCTCCCAGAGTTATTTGGAGCAAGCAGTGATGCTCTGCAAATCTTAGATCATATTCACAAATCTCTAGGTGAGACGGTAACACTGTCAATGCCTAACGGTATCCATATGCAATTGATCACCGTCATTACTGGTACCTTCCCAATTTCATTAAGCTTTCAGCAAGGGGCTAAACTACCTCTTTTCACCACAGGTATAGGCATCGCGCAACTGGCCACTAGAAATGATGAAGAGATTGCTAAAGCTGTAAAACGAGCGAACCGCCGCGCTACAAGTGCTCAACATAGAGTCAACCTCGACGAACTAATGATCGATGTAGAAGCAACTCGCACCAAAGGATATTTCGAAGCATACAATCGTGTTGTCCCTGATACCGGGGCGATCGCGATGGCTCTGCCAGGAGTTTCCTCAGAGAGCGCTCTAGTTGTTGCCGTGGGAGGCCTGTCAGATCGAATTAAAAAAAATGAAGCCAAGATAATTAAAGAAATGCGACAGGCAATACGTCACTATAAAAGCGATTAATCTCTCTTAAGTGAAGTTTGGCGCACTGACTATCATCTAGGTTCGCCTGTTTAGTAACAAATCATCTATTCCAAATCGGTTTATATTGAATAAGCAACGCTAACCTAGTAGCATTGCAAGCGTATGCACAATTCCGCGGCAGTGTTGAGTAAATGATTTTAACGATACATTTTTCGGTGTAATCCACAATGACAGTCAAGCGAAGAAGTAACTCTCAAGACGTAGCAGATCTAGCTAGCGTATCCCAAGCTTCAGTTTCTCGGGCGTTTACGCCGGGAGCGAGTATTTCTGCAAAAACAAAAGCAAAAATTTTAAATGCAGCTGCGAAGCTAGATTATCAACCAAATATTATCGCTCGCAGTTTGTCTAAAAATCAGTCCGGATTGGTCGGTATATTATTTGCTAATTGGGATCATCCAAAAGCAGCCGAAATACTAAAGGGATTATGCGAAGCCATTACAGAGAAGGGTTTTAAACCAGTTGTTCAGTCAGCGAACACCTTAGAATCTGTTGATCGTGCCTTTACAGATTTTCTTAGTTACCAGGTAGATGGCGTGATTGTTTTTTCGACCTCACCTTCTGCCAATATGTCGGCTCTATGTATCAGAAGTAATATCCCAATTGTGCTGTTAAATCATACTGCTCCAGGGATCAATGCCTCGATTATCACCATCGACTCAACGAAGGTTGGACGTGATATTGGAAATGCACTGCTGGAGAGAGCATACAAACGAATAGCCATCGTCAGCTCAGACCCCAATAGTCAAGTTGTCTCTGGTATAAGCGATTCTCTTGCTGAAACTGTTAACCAAACTCAAGGGACAAGAATTATCTCTGAACGGACAGGCATTCATGGCTATGAAGCTGGCTTGCAGACAATTGTAGAGCTATGGAGAGAGGATGTTAAACCCGACGTTATTGTTTGCACTTCAGACTATACCGCCTTAGGGATTCTCTCAGGATGCCGACACACACTTAATATTAATGTCCCACAGGACCTCTGCATAATCGGACTGGGAGATATTCCCGCTGCAGGGTGGACAGATCACGATTTGTCCACAGTGAAAATACCCCATAATGAATTGGTAAGAACATCCGTTACTACTCTAATATCTAAAATTGAGACTCAGTCAATGGACCCTGAGAGTATTAAGCTGGACGCTAAATTAATTCTTAGAGGAACAATTAAGAGTCTTTAAATACTGAGTTATAGAAACACTTTAATGCACCGCTTTCGCTTAGGAGAATAAAATGAAAACAGGATCTAATGGGCTATCTTATCCTTTTGATAACCGTCCTAATCCTGGCGAACTAATTGAGGTAGGGCCAGGTATATACTGGGTTCGCATGCCTCTTCCTATTAGTTTAAATCACATTAATTTATGGATGCTAGAGGAACAAGACGGGTGGACCTTAGTTGATACTGGAATGGCTACAGAAGATACAAAGGCGCTCTGGGAAGAAATTTTTAGCACCCATCTCAATTCCAAGCCAGTCAAACAAGTCATCGTTACGCATATGCATTTTGACCACTTAGGCCTTGCAGGATGGTTAGTGGAAAAATGGGGCGCAACACTGTGCATGTCTCGCACTGAATATCTCTCTAGTAGAGTCATTATTAATGAGATCAAAAGCGACCCACCTGAGGCCACCGTAGCATTCTTTCGGGCAGCGGGGGTTGAGGAATCAATTTTAGATGAGTTTAAGGTTCGATTTAATAATAGAAGCGATTTTGTCTCGCCGCTTCCTAGCCATTACAAACGACTTACAGATAACCAAGTGCTTCAAATCGGATCTCTACAATGGACAGTTATTATTGTAGAGGGACACTCCCCCGAGCACATCTGCCTGCACTGCAAATCACTTAATATAATGATCGCCGGCGACCAAATTCTACCCAGAATTTCTCCCAATATTAGCGTACGTCCTGATGAACCTAGAGCTAACCCCCTTCACAACTTTTTACGTAGCTGTGAGTCCCTTAAAAACAGGCTTAATAAAGATGTCCTTATTTTACCTTCCCACGGGGATCCTTTTTACGGTGTTCATCTTAGGCTTCAGGATATGATTAATGAACATAAAAAAGGGCTTCAGGATCTTTTAGAGTTCTGCTCACAACCTCGATCCGTAGCTGAAGTGTTTCCAATATTATTCAAAAGCAAGATCAATATTGGTAATATGGTTATTGCAGTGGGAGAGGCTGTTGCTAACCTAAACTATCTTGTGAGCTCAAAAGAACTAGCGGTCGACATCGGTAGCGACGGCATCGCAAGATACAAGCAAGCTTAGCCCTCCTACTCGCGGGCAATGCTACAAAAACCTACATAGAAAAGCGCCGCAGCCCCCCTTGAGTTATAGAGTTTTTATTTATCATCTGATAAACTGTAGTTTCAGAAAAACAGTAAAGCTACCATAATATAGAGGTTTATATTGAACGCTAAAGTTAGCAGTGCTCGTCGCTTATCACCCGAAGATCGCGAGAAACAGATCCTAGAAGGTGCGATTAAATTTTTCGCAGAAAAAGGATTTTCAGGGCAAACTAGAGAACTAGCTTTGCAACTTGGTATTACTCAACCTCTTCTCTATCGCTATTTTCCAACGAAACGATCACTAATAGAGCGCGTTTTTAACGAAGTCTATATTAACAAACTCGACCCCGTGTGGTCAGAGGCATTAACTGATAGAAGTCAGCCGCTGCACAAAAGATTATGCGACTTTTACTGCAACTATTCTGAAGCTACTTATCGAAATGAATGGATTCGTATTTATATGTTTTCCGCTCTCATGGAAGAGCCGTTAAATAAACATTACATCGGTCTAGTCGAAGAAAAAATCCTAGCGCCAATTTGCATTGAATTAAGACACTATTGCGGGCTGCCAGATATAGATATAAACCCAATTGACCAGATTGAATTAGACCATGTCTGGGTTATGCATGGTGGCTTATTTTATCACGCCATACGCAAACACGTTTATCGTAGCCGAGTTAGCAGTAATTTTAATGAGATCGTATCCCGCGCTGTAAGCACGATGCTTGAGGGCAACAAAGCGATCCAACACTAGAGATCTTTACCATGACAACACTAGAGACTCCCAAGACAAAAACCCATCCACGCGTTGGTGTAATTGGCCTTGGAATAATGGGCTCAGCGTTAGCCAATCATCTAGTGACACATGGATATCAAACGTACGGCTACGACCCAGATGAAAGATCTAGCAAAGAAGCACACATCATTGGTGTTAAAACCCAACTAAATGCTACCGCAGTTGCTCAATGCTCAGACCTAATATTGCTGAGCCTTCCTAATGAGGAGGCTCTTAACTCAACAGTAACTCAAATACTAAATGATCCAAAAGTAACTGCCCTAAAACCCATAATTGCAGATCTTAGTACGTTGAGTATTGATTGTAAGGTGCACAACCATGACCGGCTTGCAAAAGCGGGTATTGAATTTTTCGATTGCCCGATCAGCGGTACAGGTGCGCAGGCTAAAACTGGCGATATAGCCATATATGCCAGCGGTTCCAATGACTCCTACCATTCTCTAGTCTCAGTCTTCAATTGTTTTGCTCGCAGCGTTTTTTATATCGGAGAATTCGGCCAAGGCACCAAAATGAAGATTGCCGCTAACTTATTAGTAGCCATTCACAATGTGGCAACGGCGGAAGCACTGTCGCTTGCAGTAGCTAGTGGTCTAGATGCAGATATGTTTTGTGAAGTTATTGCTTCTGGAGCTGGTAGCTCAAGAATTTTTGAATTAAGAAGCCCTCTGATGGCAAAGGGTACCTATGTTCCGCCTACTATGAAACTAGCGATTTGGGACAAAGACATGAAAATAATCAAGGAATTTGCCGATGAAATAGGTGTATCCACTCCTCTTTTTTCAGCAACCTCACCCATCTATGAATCGGCTATGGCAGAGGGTTTTGGTGAACAAGATACCGCTGCTGTTTTCGCTATTCTACAAAGTATGGCTAAGCAAAAACAAGCTGAAATGAACAAGAGTTAGGGATGCACTTAGATGAGAATACATCAATGGCTACTCAATATATTTAAACATTTTATTCTATAGGTACAAGGTTATGAAAAAGCAGAGTTCAAAAAAGAGTTCTTTACCTGAGGCCATATGGCCAGGCCTAGAAGCGGGCGTTCCAAAACCATTAATGCCTTACAGCCCTGCGATAAAAGCTGGCGGCTGGGTATTTATTGCTGGACAGCTTGCCAGTGACATGAAGACGGGTTTAGCCCCTGAGATAAGACAAGAGAATCGATATTTGAAGGGTCAACTTTCTTTGGAGTCAGATTATGTCTTAGGCAATCTTGCAGACACTATTAAGGCAACCGGTTGTGACATTAACAAAGATATGGTCCGAATTTGGCAATATTTTGCCAATAAAAACCCCAGTATCAAGGACTTTGAAGAAGGCAATAATTGGCCAAATTTGAGCATTGAACCCTATCTGCGATCACGTCAGAAGCTTGTCACCAACTGCCCACCTTCATCTAGTGTCGGATGTAGCGAACTTATGTGGAGAGACACCCAATTAGAAGTTGATATGATTTGCTTCGACGATGAACACGAAACTAAGACCTATGGTGCTCCCAGCGGGATGACTCTTCCTCCGGGGGCTCATGCATCAGCACTGCGACGGGGTGACTGGGTATTTTTATCGGCAGAATCAGCACTAGAATGGGACGGGGAAAATTCAAACTCTGCCACAATGGGCGAGTCAGCGGGGTCTATTTCAGACACCAAAATGTGGTTTGATTCAAGTGTTGCACAACAAACTGAACGCACACTTCAAAAACTTGCACTGGTCGCTGAGTCAGCGGGGAGTTCACTGGAGCAAGCAGTTAAAGCGGAAGTTTACATAGGTCATCCGAGTGATTTTGCCGCAATGGATGAGGTCTGGAAACATTGGTTCCCCCACAACCCTCCCGCTCGCGTTGTAGTTCCGTATATGGGAATGGGTGTGCGCGGATGCAGAGTAGAGATTTCTCTCACCCTACTCGCCAACGATGCAACTTTGACCAAACACACTATTGAAACAGCGGATGCACCAGAGCAACCGGGGCATGAACCTCAGGCGATCAAAGTCGGAAACTTTTTGTTCTTTAGTACTCAAATGGCTTTTGATTCATCAGGGGTGCTTGCGCAAGGGATGATTCGCCATCCAAATGCGCCTTGGTATGGCTCACCTGGCCAAAATCAAATGCGTTACATGATGAAGAACGTATCTAGTATCTGTGAGGCAGCAGGGACTTCAGTTGAGAATATAGTCCGCCGAGTGTGCTTTCACAATGATCTGCAATGGTTCTCCGACTCAATTCAAGAGTGGGCTAGTTACTTTCCAGGTGACAGGCCGGTATCCACTACTATCGGTATTGCTGGTGGCCCTATGGTCGTTGAAGGCGCCAACACATTACTCGATTTAATTGCATATGTGCCCGACTAAACAAAATATTAGGTGATTTTAAAATGATATCGATAGGTTTTCTTGGGCTTGGAAAAATGGGCTCAGTTATGGCGCCATTACTCATGGAGGCTGGATATAATTTAATTGTATGGAATCGAAGCTCGGATAAGGTCGATCATTTAGTAAGCTTAGGCGCTAAAGCGGCTCCATCACCTGCTGCCTTAGCAAGCTCGGTAGATGTGGTAGTTTCCATGCTCACTGATGATGCAGCGATTTGTGCAGTCTTTGAGGGACCAGACGGATTGCTGAGTGTCCCTGTAGAGGAAAAATTGTTCATTGATATGAGCACCCTGCGCCCTCCTACTGTTAAACACATAGCCCAACAAGTAAGAAACAAAGGTGCAAGTTTTGTTGATGCTCCAGTATCCGGGACAGTCGCCCCTGCGAAAATCGGGAAACTGCTGGTGATGTGTGGGGCCAGTGATGAAGACTTCAAGACTGCAGAACCAATACTGAATGTTTTTGGTCGCCGTATTGTTCATGCCGGTCCAGTAGGACAAGGAACAGTGCTTAAGCTGGTCGTTAATCTCCCGCTCGCGGTTTACTGGGGTTCACTTGCCGAAGCCATCGCCATGGGAACTCAAGGCGGTTTAGATCTAGATTTGATGTTAGACACCATTCAAGATAGTTCTGCTGCTCTGGCGGTACTTGGACTCAAAATACCCACCATCATGGGCGAGCCTAGTCCCGTAGCTTTTGATGTGGCAAGTATGAAAAAAGATTTGCTTTCAATGCTCGATACGGGAGAAAAATTTGGAGTGCCAATGCCAGCAACTAATGGTGTACTCGAAACCTATTCGGCAACTATAGATGGTGGTTTCGCTGATGCCGATGCCGTTGAGGTTATCCGTTATGTCACCGAGAAAATGACCCAACCTAAATAATTAACACTTTAAATCCCTCAGGAGTATTCGTGGCAGATTCACAAATTCAGGACAATATGCGCATTGATTGGAATGTCGAAATCACAATGGATGATGGATTAGTTCTTCGAGCAGATATATTTCGTCCTATTGATGATGGTAAATACCCAGTCATCCTAACCCATGGACCTTATGCAAAAGGTTTGTCGTTTCAGGAAGGTTACCCAAGTGCATGGCAACGCATGGTTGATGAGCATCCTGATGTACCTGCAGGATCTACGAATAAATATCAAAACTGGGAGGTCGTAGATCCTGAGAAATGGGTGCCAGATGGTTATGTTTGTATTCGGGTAGACTCCAGAGGCTGTGGTGCATCGCCAGGCTATGTGGACCACTTCTCACCGAGGGAAACTGAAGATTACGCACAGTGTATCCAATGGGCTGGGGTTCAATCATGGAGCAATGGTAAAGTCGGACTAAATGGCGTCTCCTACTATGGCATTAACGCTTGGCAAGTCGCCTCTCTGCAACCCTCTCATCTGGCAGCAATGTGCGTCTGGGAGGGTGCGACTGATTGGTACCGCGACATGACACATCATGGCGGAATACTGAGTACATTTTGGGCAAACTGGTACGACATGCAAGTGAAAAATGTTCAACATGGTCTGGCTGAACGAGGACCAAAAAGCCAAGTAACGGGTGAATTGATCTGCGGAACGAAAAGCTTAACCGATGATGAACTTGCGCAAAATCGTTGTAACTTTGGGGAAGACATTCTCGAACACCCTTTGGATGATGACTATCACAAGAAAAGATCCGCAGTTTGGTCAAAGATAACTACCCCTCTGTTAACAGCGGCAAATTGGGGAGGCCAAGGCTTGCACCCCAGAGGTAACTTTGAAGGGTTTATGAGAGCATCCTCTGATCAAAAATGGCTAGAGGCTCATGGTCTTGAGCATTGGACAGAGTTTTATACCGACTACGGCATCGCCCTGCAAAAACGCTTTTTTGGGCACTTCCTAAAAGGGGAAGACAATGGCTGGCTGGATCAGCCACCCGTTCAATTACAGGTTCGCAGAACTGATGGTTTTGATGAGCGTACTGAAGATAACTGGCCCATTCCACGAACACAGTGGACGAAATTTTATCTTGATCCACACAATAATGTTCTCTCTCAAAGCCTTCCGACAGAGAGGTCAATATTAAGTTTTGAAGCAATGGGGGAAGGCATCACTTTTATGTCCGCTCCACTTGAAACAGAAACAGAGATCACGGGGCCCAGTGCTATCAAACTTTGCGTGTCCTCATCAACATCTGATGCAGATTTGTTTGTTATTTTACGCGTGTTCTCTCCGGATGGGGAAGAAGTAGTATTCCAAGGAGCGATAGACCCAAATACACCTATCGCTCAGGGGTGGCTCAGAGCATCACATCGGAAACTAGATCACAAACTGTCGACACCATGGAGGCCTTTCCATTCCCATGATGAAAAACAATCGCTTAGCCCCGGGGAAAAGGTAGATGTTGACATCGAAATATGGCCAACCTCGATTGTAGTTCCCAAAGGTTTTCAGCTTGCTGTAACTATTAGAGGGAAGGACTATGAGTATCCTCATGCTAGCGGCCAGAGATTATCTAACTTTAAAAATGAACTTCGTGGCTGCGGTCCATTCTTGCATGATGATCCAAGAGACAGACCGCCTGAAATCTTCAGTGGAGATACCAGCATCCATGTTGACCCAGCGCAAGCACCTTATATACTCCTTCCCATAATTCCTTAGTTGAGGCGCTCTTGTGCGGCGAGGTCAAGATACTGATCATGGCAAGACTGACAGTTTATATAAAGCTGTCCACCCAAATCAAAAAGGGCTTGAGCATCCCTATTTTCAGCCGCCTTAAGTAACTCCATTCCAGTAAACTGGAGCCCTCGAGAGTGGCCAATCCAAGCATCTCTGCCTTGAGCATGATGAGGCATGATTAACAGGTTACCAGCCTCGACAATACTGGCAGCGGCGTTTCTAACAGCGTCCCACTCTTCATCGGTACTTGGAGCTAAGTTCTGAACTCCTTGAGCAGTTACTACAAACCCTGACGAGTCCCAAATCAGGTCTGCATGGGGGTCAAGTACCCAATTCATGGTTTGTTGTGTGTTTATTTGTGAACTGTATAACGCTGTTGTTTGTTTTTGATCACAAGCGGCTAAAAACCAAGATAAGCAAACCACTAACACTGTCATCGAATTTATGTATTTTTTCGTGTACCTGACCACTGCAAGCCCTTCTGATTAGTGAACTTCTGCTAGCTTAATAAAAGAAAAACTCAGTAAGGGTCTACTTGCTTTTCCCTGCCCCGTCATCTGGGGCACCCACTCCGGACGTACCAACGAACAATTTATTTCCATTTTCAAGGGTAATTTCTCTCCCATTAGCAGCAAATCCTCCGCCCTTTACCTGGTAGCCCCGCACAACAATATTAGTACCTATAGGCAGTGTGTCCCGGGTAATTCCACGTCGAAATAAAGTATTAGGTGTGCCGCCTTCTATCTTCCAGATTTCGTTTCCCTCAGAGTTGACTACCTCAACATGAATCCATGCATGAGGATTAATCCACTGAACTTTTACTACTTGCCCTGTTATTTCTATGGGCCGATTAACATCAAACTCAGCCGCAAACGAATGATGAGCCCAACTTGCCCCACTAAACAGCATGACTAAGCATAAAATACTAACGTTAAATAGTTGTTTTTTCATGATACTAACCTATTAATGTTGGCCTGAATAATGTCACTAGATTAATGCCTGTAGCGCTTTATCTCCGCATCCAATAATCAACCTAAATGAACAATACTTACCAATAAAATATAAAATAAAATGAATCCCCATAGGGAAGCATTCTTCCAAGATACACAACACTCAACCAAACAAATAAAGAAGTTCCAGCGACTATCTTTATCTTCTTGGGTGCCTCATCATTAAATCCTTCGACCTGAGATAACTGTCTAAAATCTGAATAATATTCAAATATCAATGCATTGATCAGACCTACAGCGACAAACAACATTTTAATTTGAAAGGTTAGCTTTGTTAACGTGTCCATGGGAGTCTTAAATGGATCTCCCAGGATAAACACTAGGCCAGTTAAAAGGCAAAGTATAAAACCAAAAATCGCCCATGGAACTAATCGGTATAAAAACACCAAGGGTAATTGGCGTGCAATACCCAGAACGCGTAAATCAATTAAACCGACGGTTCCTACCAGCAAGATTAAACCCATGAAGTGAATAATTTCACACAGAGGCCATAACCAGTCATAGTGACCCACCAGCGTAGTCAGAGCTTGCACTATTTATACCCCCAATTTAGTGGCCGAACAAAAGCATAGGGTAAGCGGTCAGTCGTCCAGCAACTAAAGCAATCATCCATGTGGATAAACACATCACAGATAAAATCCGTAGTCTTTTTTGACTTAGATCTGCATCAGCATAATTAACCTCAGTAGCCACACCTTGCTGAAGTTTTAAAAGAACGATAACAGAAAGAATGACAAATAATATCTTGATATAGAAAACTGGTAAGACAAGCAATTCTGTTGCATTGGCCATTAACAGGAGCGTGCCTGAAACAACATTAACAGCCAATGCTAACCATATAAACCAAAAGAACGTCTGTACAGAAGCCATCGGAGCTCTTGGTTTCGAAGATAAGAGTAACAAGCAAATCGCAACATTAAGGCCAACCAAGACAGCCATGCCGATTGCATGTAAAGCGATCATGGTTGGAAATGCCCAAAGAGACAAAGACTCACGTACCCAGGTCGCTACAGCTGTGCTTTCAAGAAAATTTAGCACCTCCATAATTGAGTTTATCCCCTCATGAAAACGCCGTTTAGGTTATCAAAAATAACTTAATTTATCTATCGATAAATTAAATAAAGTTTGCTAGTCTGTGGCTGTTTTAAATAAATTACTACTACAATAGTAAAATGCAGATGCGCCCATGTAAAAAAAGAATTTTGACTCGAGTTAGTCTAATTATAATGCTAGCTATGAGCCCGATGGCATTAATTGCTTCGAAAGAAACGGCGAGCACCAAAGATACCCCTCCAGATCTCAACGGAATTTGGCAGGCAGTGAGCTCCGCTCATTGGAATATTGAACGACACATAGGAGCTCATCCACCTCTCTCTATTCTCGGAGCCTTAGGCGCCACTCCTCCGGGAATGGGCATTGTCGAGGGTAACAATATCCCCTATCAAGCCTGGGCTGAAACAAAACGCAAAGAGCACTTCAAAAAACGTTTACAGTTAGATCCCGCGGTCAAATGCTATATGCCGGGAATACCTAGAGCGACCTATATGCCATTTCCTTTTCAAATCGTTCAAACTCCGAAGCATATTTTTGTCGGCTATCAATTTGCCGGGGCTAGCAGAACAATCTATATGGATCGACCTAACATGCAGGCCCCTGTAGATACATGGATGGGTCTTTCAAAAGGTCGCTGGGAAGACGGCTCCTTAACCGTGGAGGTTATCAATCAAGTTGCAGATACTTGGTTTGACCGCTCTGGCAACTTCCATAGTGACGCACTAAAGGTTACTGAACGATTTATACCACAAGGCCCTAATCATTTGCTTTATGAAGCCACTATCACCGACGAGAATGTTTTCACAAAACCTTGGACAATACGTTTACCATTGTATCGACGCATCGAAAAGGATTTTCAGTTACTAGATTTTAGATGTATCGAATTTGCAGAAGAACTTATGTACGAGCATTTAGGCCAAGATCCAGAAAAGGAAAACAAATGATCGGTGCTCTACGATCTATTGTTATGCTAAACATGGTCGGAGCATGGCTGTTGCTAACGCCACCTACTATCGCTGAAGATATTCCAAAGACGTCCTGGGGCGTGCCAGATCTCCAAGGGGTTTGGACCAACGCCACTGCAACACCGCTGGAAAGACCTGATGAATATGCTAATACCGAAGTGCTTTCAGAAGCCCAACGCAGCCAGCTTGGGGAAGCTGTTTTAGAAAAGTACGGCAAAGGAGGCCGTGAGGCCTGGTTTGATCTCGGTTTAAAAGCACTCTCAAACGGACAGACATCACTAATTATTCATCCTAAAAATGGCAAAATCCCCTGGAAAACTGATATTAAAAAGACTACCAGCCTCTCAGGTAAAAGTTACTTTCCATGGGAAACTACTGCCCCTGGCGCACCCTTTAGGTCGTACCGTGACTTAGATACAGGAGAACGTTGCATCACTGATGGAGTTGGAATCTACCCTCAGCACCCCTATAACAACAATTTTCAGATATTCCAGACAGAACTCTATATCGTTATCATGCAAGAGATGTATCACGAATATCGAATTATTCCTTTAGATGGGCGGCCGCATCTTGATCCCCCTGTAGGTCAATGGCTGGGAGACGCCAGAGGATATTGGGAGGGTGATACCTTAATTATTGAGAGTCAAGGATATTTAGATACCAAAGGCTGGCATTGGGCGGTGCCTTGGCGAGCTACAAAATCAACGTTGAAACTTACTGAGCGCTTGACGCGCACAGACGAACTTACCATCGATTACTCTTTCACAATGGAAGATTCAAGCCGATTTAGTGAGCCTTGGACTGCGCGGATTCCCTTAACTAATGACCATGCTGAGCGCGGAGTAACCAGTGGTGATCTGTATGAATTTGCCTGCCATGAAGGTAATTATTCTATCCCCAACATGCTAAGTATGCCCCCAGAATCACACCTAAATTAAGGGGTGATATCCCGAACAAACCATTTACAAAAATGTTGTTCCATCATACCCAGTTGTATCTGCTACGCATGCGAACAAATTTTTCTACCTGAACTTCTTGTATCAAGGTTTGCTGAAGTGCATCCAGATTCCGAACCGCCTCTCGTCGATCAACACTCACATGTTCGCCATCTTCAATAATAGATCGTCCCCGAACCATTACTCTGCTAATAGCCTCTGGGCTTGGTCCATTGCCATACACTAGGTTAGGAATAATTGCGGCAGGAGGAGACAGTTGGGTTTCTCCGCGTCGATCAATCATCACCAGGTCTGCGTCTTTTCCTGCTTCTAAAGACCCAATACGATCGTCCATCATCAATGCTTTAGCACCACCAATAGTTGCTAATTCAAGTGCCTGTTCGGCACTGCCCCACAGGACCTCTTCTCCTGTCCATTCAGAAGATGAGTCTCCAGAGCGGCGTCGGTATTCATCGCCTAGTCTCTGACCCGTCAAAAAGCTTCTCATGGCTGTCCACAAATCATGTCCATAGGCAACAACTGGACCGTCCAATCCCAAACCACAGGTCACACCTCGCTCCAAGAACTGACGGGCATCAAAACTTACTAAACCAAGAACCTGTTCCATATCGGGAACAAGGGAAATTGTCGCCCCACGGTCTTTAATTAATTCGGCTTCACCGGGACGGAGATTTTGTGCATGAGCTGCGATTACATTAGGACTCAAAATACCAGCGTCATCTAGCCACTCGAAAGAACCACCTGTCCAACCTCGTCTCTTCGCTAAATATTTCTGATCAAATACTGCGGGTGCATGAATATCGAACTGGCGATCATTTGCGACAGTCCATTCCCATAGTGCCTTGAGTTGATCAGGCTCACAATAGGTGATCCCAATAGTCGATGCAGTGACAGTGATTGAATCATCCTCCCACTTTTTCTTAACGCGCTCTGTCTCCGAAAGCGCTGTATCTAGATCCTCTCGAAAAGGCTCAGGAACAGCGTCCTTATCGTTAATGGTTAATCTTGCCATCCGACAACGAATTCCGGCATCACGAACAGCACGAAGTACCCCATCTACTGAGTCTTTATGGACATGGGTAAAGTGATCATCTGCTGTTGTTGTTACACCCCGACGAACTAAATCAAGAATGGGAGGCATAGCTGAAATATAGGACCTTTCTTCATCGCAGGCGCCGGTCATTGGGTAATAAAAACCAAAAAATCGGTCCTCAAAAGTTGTTCCCTCTGCCATGCCTCGCATACATCCTTGTACCAGGTGGCCGTGGACATTAACTAGTCCTGGGATGATGATGTGCCCCTCACCGCCGAGCTCCTCTGTCCCAACATAATCGCAGCGCTTAGCGTCGCCTACACTCACAATGAGCCCATCAGTGATAGCAACATATCCATTAGTAAAGACATTTCGCTCGACGTCCATGCTAACAACCAAGCCGCGTAATAGAGAGTCACATTTATTCAATTTATTTTCCTCGCTTAATTAGTGCTGTTAGTCTAATGGCACTCAAAATATTCTAATAGAGTAATGCCTAAATTCATATTTTGCAAGCGTATACATTTATATCTCAAAACGCGTATATTCAGTGTATATGCACAAAATAAACTATAATTCTAAAATCCTACGTAATAGAAATATATTTTTGCAAGGCTATACATAGGCCCTTAATGCGAGCAAGTCTATGAGCACCTAAACCGTTACAAATCCCTCTGGCAGGCCGGCATTAGGTAAAAATCCATACAAAGTTTCCTTCGGTAACGCTTCACTTAAAATATCTCTCACCCTCAGCAGCAAACTCAAATCAATACCAGTAGTTAGGCCCATAGCTTGCAGCATAAAAACGAGATCTTCGGTTACTATATTTCCGCTTGCACCTGGGGCGGCCGGGCAACCCCCTAGCCCGCCTAATGAGCTATCAACAGTGACGATCCCCTCCTCAAGTGCCGCTAGAGTATTAGCAAGACCTAAACCATAAGTATTATGTAGATGGACTCCTGTTAGATTATTGTGGCCAACGGCCTGCTTAACTGAGCGAACTAAACGTTTGACTTGAGTTGGGTTCCCATAACCTGTGGTGTCAGACAACCCTATCTCATCGCACCCAGCTTCTAAGGCTCGATCTGCTAACCTCAGCACTTTACTTTCATCAATAACGCCTTCTATTGAACAACCAAAGGCCGTTGAAAGTCCCACCTCAAAATGAGGCCGATCCTCAACGGGCAATTGTTTGACCATGTCAGAGATAGATTTTATCTCCTTTATCATCTGATCATGAGTTCTATTCAAATTACGCTGACTATGCGTCTCACTTACTGAGAGTGGAATTGACATTTTATCGACTCCACAGGCGACCGCATCCTTAGCTCCACGAAGATTCGGCACTAGAACTGCTACCGAAAGTCCATCGATAGTCTTTGAAAACTTAACTAATTCAGCTGTATCTGCCAGCTGCGGCATCAACTTAGCTGGCACAAAAGATCCAACTTCAATCTCTCTTACTCCAGCTTCAGCTTGAGCTTGAATCCAACGCTTTTTATCAGCGGTGGGCATAATTGTATTGATATTTTGAAGTCCATCCCTTGGGCCTACTTCGCTAATTAAAATATTCGGCTCAGCCATTTTCATGTCCTTGGTTCAAAATAATTTAGTTTGCATTAAGCTAACTTGTATTGATCTATTAGTGTATCATTCCTACAAAGATATGTCAGATTTTAAGCTAATCTATTACTTTCCACTTACCGAGAATACAGCCATGAGTCAGACCGAACACTTACCCTTATCTCACATCAAGGTCGTCGAATTTTCACATATGGTGATGGGGCCATCTGCATCAGCTATTTTGGCGGACCTCGGTGCCGACGTTATAAAAATTGAACCCATAGGAGGGGACAACACGCGACGACTCAGAGGATCGGGAGCTGGCTACTTTGCTATGTATAACCGAAACAAGCGCAGTATTTGTATTGATCTAAAATCAAAGCGAGGCAATAGACTAGCAAAACAGCTCATCACTGGAGCTGATGTCTTAATAGAGAATTTTAGGCCTGGAGCCATGGATAAACTTGGCTTTGGATATGCAGATCTTGCCGAAGATAATGAACAATTAATTTATTGCTCAACACGAGGCTTTCTCAATGGACCCTATGAGCATCGTACAGCCCTCGATGAAGTCGCTCAAATGATGGGGGGCTTAGCCTTTATGACAGGCTTACCTAATCGCCCCATGCGCGCCGGGGCATCGGTAATAGATGTAATGGGAGGAATGTTTGGCGTAATCGCCATTCTAGCCGCTATAGAAATGCGACAACTAACCGGTAAAGGGCAACAGGTGACGAGCTCTTTGTTTGAAAGCACAGTTTTCCTAATGGGCCAACATATGGCTCAACAAGTGGTAATGGGGGAGCCCGCAAAACCTATGTCTATTCGTACTTCCGCATGGGCAATTTATGATATTTTCAATACCAAAGATGATCAACAAGTTTTTGTTGCTGTTGTTAGCGACACGCAGTGGGTAGTCTTCTGTGAAGAGTTTGAGCTAACTGAATTCTCTAAGGATGCCAGCCTTAAGGCAAATAATGATCGTGTGAACCATCGAGATACTATTCTTCCAGCGGTACAAAATATCTTTCTGACTTTGGACAAATCTGAACTAATGGATAGACTCGAAAAATGTGGGCTACCTTTTGCCGGCGTTGGCAGTCCTTCAGATTTATTTTCCGATCCTCACCTGCTTGAATCTGGCGGTCTTCTTGATATTACAGTACCTAATGGTGAAACCACTAAACTGCCGGGGCTACCTATTCAGATGTCTGGTAAGCGGTTTGATATTAGAAAAGATGTACCCTTACAAGGGGAGCACACAATTGAGATTCTTGAAAGTGCCGGATTTACCGATAAAGAGATCGCCGAACTCATTCAAGATGGAATTATAGAAGACCTTAATGCCAGCTCATAGCCTTTGAACATAGTCTAGCGCTAAGCATTAATTTAAATAAGCCCAAGGTCGCTTTTGAATGTCGGTCGTTTTAAAAGCGTCGATTTCCTTACCCAGTTTGTTAGTCACGTCAATCGCATCAAGCCCCTCAAGCAACATAACTTGAAACCCTGACTGTAATTCAAAGGGATAGGTCATCCCGTCTGGACCAATCACATGACAAGTTTTGAGATCGATATTTAGTTGATTAGCTTGAGGATTCAATGCCACATAATCCGCTAGAGAGGCTATCACCTGCTCATCCAATACTATCGGCAACAAACCATTCCTAATGCAGTTGGTAAAAAATATGGCACCGAAACTTGGGGCGATGATGGCACGTATACCAAAATCCACCAAGGCCCAAACTGCAAACTCACGTGATGAGCCACAACCCATATTTCGGCCCGTTAGCAAGATCGAAGCTTGAGAGTACTCTTGTTGATTAAGCACAAACTCAGGATTGAGTTTTTCTTGGTCAGTTCCTCTATCAATAAATCGCCAGCTAGCAAACAAGCTCTTGCCCAATCCTGTTTTCGATACCGTTTTCATCTCTCGAGAGGGCATGATCGCATCAGTATCTATGTTAATTTTTAATAGTGGGGCTGCAGTCCCTCGATGAGTTACAAACTTTTTCATTAGAGAGCCCCCATTTTACGGCTATCTGTAATTGCTCCATTGATGGCTGAAGCTGCTACAGTTGCCGGACTAGCCAGATGAGATCGGCACCCTGGTCCTTGTCGACCCTCGAAATTACGATTAGTACTGGTAATGACTCTCTCCCCAGACACAAATCCTTCTCCGCCAGCATAAAAACACATTGAACATCCAGATTCTCTCCACTCAAATCCAGCATTTAAGAATATTTGATCTAGCCCTTCTTTCTCTGCAGCCTGTTTTACTTGTGTAGAACCGGGCACACAAATAGCACGCACGCCAGAAGCGACTTTACGCCCCTTCAAGATTGCTGCCGCAATACGTAAGTCACTAAGCCGACTATTTGTACAGGACCCTATAAACGCCACCTGGATAGGCAGCCCTTGGATAGATTGACCAGGCTTAAGCCCCATGTAGGCAAGGGATTGCTCCATAGAGCGCCGAGCATCTCCTTCTTCAAGCACCAAAGGAGGTACTTGGCCATCGACAGATATAGCCTCCTGAGGGCTCGTCCCCCAAGTCACCGTGGGTGAGATAGTAGCGCAATCAATAACGATTTCTTGGTCGAAATGAGCCCCATCGTCAGTAGATAATGTCGCCCAATATTCCTTCGCCTGCTGCCAAGATTCTCCACTGGGAGCATAAGGTCGACCTTTTAAGTATTCAAAGACCTTATCATCTGGTGCAATGATTCCAGTGAACGCAGAAAATTCAACCGCCATATTACACAAGGTCAAACGAGCTTCCACAGTTAAGCTATCTACCGCAGGCCCAGCAAATTCAATAGCATAGCCTGACCCTCCGGCGGCGGAATAAGCAGCAATTAAATGTAAGATCATATCCTTGGCTGATACACCTGACTTTAATTGACCTGCAAACACCACTCGCATCTGTTTAGGCTTTGAAAACCTTAAAGTCTCTGTAACCAAAGCATGTTCACACTCACTAGAGCCAACGCCAGTTGCAAGCGCGCCCAGACCACCTAGAGTACAAGTATGACTGTCCGGACAAATAACAGTGCAGCCGGGCAGCGCAATACCTTGTTCAGGCGAAACTACATGTGAGATACCTTGGCGTTCATCTCCTAGGTCAAAAAGAGTAATATTTCCCTTTAACGATAGGTCACGGGTCACCTTAATGAATTCGGAGCCACCTGGCATTGTGGTCTGATCAGTTCTTCCTGGAAAGGTATCAACGATGTGATCCATTGTGCAAAAGACATGGGCAGGATTCTTTATTTTCCGCTCGCCTTCCTCAATACTTGCCAAGGCCGCGCTTCCAGTTCTCTCATGGAGGAATATACGATCAATATGTAAAAGATCCGCACCATCATCTTGCTGAGTGACAACGTGATCGTTCCATACCTTATCAAAAAGGGTATATTTCATTATCGACTTCTAAGTTTAAAGTATTGATCTGGAATCATAACTGGAACCTGCATATTCGCAATTAACTTAAACTAAGACACATGCAGCACATCACTATACTCTTCCAAAACTCTTACTGATTTAACAAAAATCTCAGAACAGTACGATTGAATTGCTGAGGTTGCTCCATATTACTGAGATGTGCAGCACCAGTTAAAATAGTCAATTCAGCGTCCGCAGTTATTGCAGCCAATTCAGTCATCTCCTTTGGATGTAGGCCATCTTGGTCTCCGACAATAAAGAGAACTGGTACCGAGATTTCTGAAAGATGCCTTTTAAAATCCAGTCCTTTCAGAGCTTCCACACAGGTGAGATATCCTTTCGATGGCGTGTTAACTATCATAGCCTCAACATGTTCGATAAGCGCTCCTCTTTGATCAAGGCGCTTTTGGGTAAACCAAGTCATCATGGTTTGATCAAGAATTTCCTCCATACCTCCCGCAGCCACGGCCTCAATACGCTGGTCCCACATGTTTTTAAAGAAATCTGGGGCATCTAAACGACAATCACAGGCTATTAATGACTTCACTCTAGTTGGGGCTTTTAAAGCTAGTCCCACTCCGGTCATACCGCCCATAGACAAACCAATAAAATGACTATGATCGATACTTAATCTGTCCCAAAGCAGTAAAACATCATCAATTAAATCAGTCATTGCGCTCGGGCCATTAGGGAAGCTACTTCCTCCATGTCCTCTCGCATCGAAACTTAATACTTGAAAGTGCTGAGCCAATTCTGACAACTGAGGTTCCCACATGCTCATATCTGTAGCCAGAGAATGTGCCACAGTGACCCAAGGAGCATCTGCCTTGCCGGTTACTTGGCAACGCAGATTTACATCACCGATATCTATTATCTTGTAGTTAGCTTCTTTGCTCATGACGTTTTCTTTATTTATCGAAGGGCATAGATAAGTCCTTCCAGTATATGAGATTAAGTGTCTCTCTGCTTTGATGGTATATTTTGCAACCGAAAACTATCCTCGTTACGCAATATCTATGAAGCAAGTTGGACTAGTTGGCCGCGATGGAAAACCAACGGAGCACTATCAGTCTTATGAATTCGTTTAACTGCGCCCATGTACACCTCATGATCACCACCCTCAACTATTTGATAGGTTTCGCACTCCAAGGTAACCATTGCTCCTTCAAGCACAGGGATGCCTTTATATCCCTTGGTCCAATCAATATCTTTAAATTTGTCATCAGCCGGACGAGCAAATTTCATACACAGCTCCCCCTGATCTTTACGAAGTATATTGATCGCAAAGGCACCATGCTTGCGGAAAGCTCCAATACTTGGCGAGGACAAAGCCAAACTCCATAACACCAAAGCAGGGTCAAGGGAGACCGAATTAAACGAATTAATCGTCAAGCCAAGGGGTTTACCTTCATCTCCCAAAGTAGTCACTACAGCAACTCCAGTTGGAAAGCTGCCCAATGCTTCTCTTAGTGAGGCAGGAGTAATAGTCACGTCTTCAGGCAAATCTATTTTTGCGGCCATGATGGGATCTCGTATTAATTTGTTAGAACGATACATTAATGACTACCATCAGAACAATTAATATAATAATATGACTTACATCATTTTTTTTGATGCTTGCCGTGCATTATAGGACTAACTAATGAAGCTACAACAACTCAGATATTTTGTCGCTGTCTACGAAGTAGGCTCAATTACCGGAGGAGCCGCACGAGCTCATGCAACTCAATCCGGTCTATCGATGCAAATTAAAGACTTGGAATATCAGCTCAAAGGAAGTCTATTTGAGCGCTCCGCCAGCGGAGTTACTCCGACGGAAATGGGCAATCAATTCTATACCCATGCTACTCAAATACTTAGGAGTGTCGATGAGGCAACCCAAGCAATGCGAACCATGGGCGAAAAACTAACCGGGACCATTCGAGCCGGATTAATACCAACCTTAACACGCTCCATTCTCCCCACCACATTAATGGCGATGTCCACAAACTACCCTCTCGTTGAGACTAAAATTTCAGAAGCCTATAGTGATCAACTCACTCAAGATGTGGCGCAAAACGAACTCGATTTTGCGATCGTTCCTGCACCCGCAAGTGGTGAAGAATTAAGAACGCGAAATGAATATCTAGGCACTGATCAAGAATTTCTGGTATCGGCGGCTAACCATGAAACTCAGCACATGCAACCTGTAAATCTCACCGAAGGAGGCCCCTACAAATTAGTATTACCCGGAACAGCTAATGCTAGACGTCACAGAATTGACGCTTACATACAGACTCATAATATTAAAGTCTCCCAAATACTAGAACTCGACTCCATGCTCGGAACTCTGGAACTTGTTGCTGCCTCAGAATGGAAAACCGTTCTTCCTGGACTGGTGTGCTTGAGTGATAAGCAAGGTGATGTTCGCAAACTCAATCCAATCATTGGGTCGCCTCTGCATGTGGACTATGTAATGATCGAACCCAAATCTTCTAGCCTTTCTAATGAATCAAAAATTTTCGCTGATTTACTCAAGCTGGAATTAGACAACAAGATAAACTGGCATAGACTTTAAAGCTAAGGCATCAGATAAAATGATGCAAAAGATTAATTTATATAATTTTTACTTCTGATAAATCTCTAGCACACTGTCCCTATCATTCGTCATAGGTAGAGATTTATGGATCTTTCGTTCTTCACAATGCCTCTTCACCCCGTAGGGAAACCAGTAGCTCAAAGCATCAAGGAAGACCGTGAAGCTTTTATTCTAGCCGATTCACTGGGATTCAAAGAGGGTTATTGTGGTGAGCACACCACCGATCTTGCGGAAAACATTACCTCCACAGTGGCCTTTATGGCGAGCCTAGCCTACGAAACAAAAAATATTCGACTCGGAACAGGTACGGTAAATTTACCTAACTCTCACCCAGCAAGAGTAGCTGCTGAGATTTCGATGCTCGACCATATGACCGAGGGTAGGCTTAACTTTGGTATCTCTCCTGGGGGACTTCTGTCTGATTCTGAAATATTTGGAAACCTAGATAAAGATAGAAATGCCATGTTCCTTGAATGCATTAACATGGTGTTGGATATTTGGGCTGGAGAAGCACCCTACAATCTAAAGGGTGACTATTTCGAAGTTAGCACAGAACGTACTATGCTTCCGGATATTGGGCAAGGATCCATTATCAAACCCTACCAAGACCCTCATCCCCCTATTATTGGTACTGTCGTAGCTCCTTTCTCAAAGGGCGTTACAGCAATGGCAGCGAGGGGATGGGAACCTATTTCAGCTAATTTCTTGTTACCTAAATGGGTCAAAACTCATTGGCCAAATTATGCCGAAGGGTGCGAGCTTGGAGGAAGAGCTGCAGAAGCTGCCAATTGGCGAATCGCAAAGAACATTTGTGTCGCAGATGACATGAAGACGGCAAAACAATATGCACGGGGAGAAAATAGCCCTTACGTTCTTTATTACAGACAGCTACTGACCAAATTAAAGGATAGTGGGCGCCTAAACCTCTTTAAAGAAGACCAAGAAATGTCAGATGATGAAGTCACTCTAGATTATGTTCTTGATCGTTTAGTAATCCACGGAGACGCATCTAGTGTCGCAGATCAAGTTTTAGCCTTTAGAGAAGAGGTTGGCGATTTTGGCCATCTAGTTTATGCCGGCCATGATTGGACTGACTATGAACTAGGCCGCAAGTCAATGATCCTAACCGCCGAAAAAGTGATGCCCATTATTAATGATGCCATCAAAAGCTAAGCTATTAGGTCATGTTGGTGTGAGTTTAAACATCCGATCAACGCAATAAATTTCTAGCCACAACACTGCGCATTGCTTCGGATGAACCTTCGTAAATGCGCATGGGCCTTACATCCCGGTAGCATCTTTCAAGGATAGTCTCATTTGATAACCCTGCTGCACCATGAATCTGAACAGCCCTATCAACAACCCGGCTAACCATTTCAGTGGCATAGGACTTCACCATAGCTGTTTGTTGAACTACATTTTCACCCTGTTGAGCTCGCCATGCGGCGTCATAAACCATTAAACGAGTTGCATGTAATTCCGTAGCAGAATCAGCAATCATCCACTGTACCGCCTGTCGAGAAGATAAAGGCTTGCCAAAAGTATGCCTTTGTTTTGCGTAATCAATAGCAAGATCCAAACAACGGTCTGCAATACCTAAAGAACGAGCTGCAATTCCTAGACGGCCAGTGTACAGAAATGAAGTTCCTGCACCCCACCCTTGACCTGGACCTCCCAACAACTGCGTTTCTGAAACAACACAATTTTCAAAAAATACTTCATAAGTAGACTGACCATGCAGCATTTTTTGCTCACGACCAATCGTGCAACCTGGCGTTCCTTTCTCAACAATAACCCAGGTAAGCCCATCGTGGCGCTCTGTGCCTTTGAGGCGAGTAAGCACTAAAATAAAGTCAGCTCTTTTTGCGTAAGAGATCCAGCATTTATTGCCATTGATTACCCAACCATCATTATGTTTTTCTATCGTTGTTTTAATGCCCGCCAGATCTCCTGCCGCCTGAGGCTCACTAAAAGCACTCGCACCTTGGAGCTCTCCAGCCACCATAGGCAATAAGTATTTTTGTTTTTGTTCATCGGTGCCTAACTCATGTAGGACTGGAGCAAAGCGCATAGCAAAAACACCGCGACCCACTGTGCTTCGATGCACCTGCTCGGTGACAATGCAACTATCAAGTAATCCCAATCCCGCTCCGCCTATTTCTTCAGGAGCATCCATAGCCGCCAGACCTAGTTGCTCTACTTTCTTAATCAACGGACCCTGAATATCGTCTGGCAGATCTGCTGAGTTAGCGCGATCTGGAAATTCTTGCTCTAGAGGAATAAGCTCATTATCGACAAATCGTCGCACAGTGTCTTGTATCATCTTAGTTTCATCAGGAAGATTAAAATTCATGTGAATCGCCTATTTTGTAAAATAATCAATATTAGTTTAGTGAGAAGCAGAGGGAACTCAGTCATCCACCCCTTTAATCTTTTAGATCAGGAGCTTGACGTAGTGGCGGCAGCTCCCAAGGTGTTCTCCAAGGGGCACGAACATAGCGCTTACCATCAACATCGTGCACTAAGTTTATGGCGGCCACCTGAGGGTGGTCCATCAGAGCACCAAGGTCCGCGAATTCCACAGCCCATACTTCATATTTCTCAACAATACCCAGAACTTCTTGAGCGGTTAACTGTGTAGTATATTTCTCCCAGATTGGCTTTGTTTCTCTGGCCAAATAGCCCATGCCAAATGTATCCCACCAATTATCTGCATATTCTGGTGTCTGGATTAAATCATCATGCACACCTAAATCCCTGATCATACTGATAAAGTCTTCACGCTTAAGAAGCGGTGATGGGCTCATATAAACCGGTCTATCTTTGGTTTGATAACCATCATGGGGAGCATCGGTTTCATTTGTGCAATAGGAATCTCCTAACCACTCATCAGGATTTGTCATCGCTGCCCATTCATGGCTCCGCAAAAACATCATCGCCCCCAACAGACTTGTTGCAACTCTTTGTCCTAGTCCCGTTTTCTCCCGATAATAAAGTGCTGACAGGATTCCGGTTAATGCAATCGCCCCAGAACATGTAGCAACAATATCTGCTCCAACACGAACAGGTGGCTCCCCTAGGTTACCCAGTAGCCTCAAGTAGCCCGTCATACCCTGAATCACTAACTCGCTAGTCGGCCGGTCCCGAAACGGTCCTTTTTCACCGTATGCACTTAATGCTAGATACACTAATTTCGGATTCTCTTTCGATATGGTGCCATATCCAAACCCATAACCTTCCGCGACTCCTGGACCCCAATCCTCGAGGAATACATCAGCATCTTTCACTAGATCTTTTAGCTGCGCCTGCCCATCTTTTGAAGTCCAATCAATAGTCTTAGAGTCTTTGTTACGATTAAAAGATTCAAATAATGCACTACTTCCTGTTGGCGTTCGGGGAGCTAAGTCACGCGCCCAGTCACCACCTTTTGGCTCTATCTTTATTACTTCAGCACCAGCCTCAGCCAACATTAGACCAACATACGGACCGGTATAACCCTGAGTTGCATCAATAACCTTAAGACCCGTTAAAGGAGCAATAAATTCTTCATCTTGGTTTTGCTTGAAATCAGTCTGCTGATTACCAAAACCAGTATCAATAATATGTTGAGTGTCTGACCCAGGCTCCACTAACCAGGGATTGATAACACCCATCGTCTCGCTGAAATCCCAAGGAATAGAGCCTGTAAACATATCTCCTGCATGTTTAGAGTGAAGAGTAGAAATAAACCCATTTTCCACGACTTGCTGATGATGCTGTATTTGCTCAAAGTCCATACTAAAACCGTGAGGGACTCCCTCTCTTTCTAACTGCACTACCCACCAGCGCTTAGGTTTTTGTTTAATTGCCTCTCCTACTATTTCCGCCAGCACTTGTCGATTTTGTACGCGATCAACATTACTCAAAAATCTTGGATCTTTGGTTAAGTCACTATTTCCCAGTACACGACACAACCCTTCCCATTGCGACTGAGTATCACAAGCTATCGCAATATACTCACTATCTAACATTTGAAAGCACTGGTTAGGTGCGCTAGCAGAGGATGCACTGCCCAACAGCTCAATTGGCATACCCGCTAACAAAGCTTCGCCAGCACGATTCGTTTGCATTGCAATACCCATTGCAAAATGGCTTGTGTGCAGATGGCACGCCTGACCGAAACGTTCTCGCCCAAGCAATCCCAGTAAAGATAGATTAGCCACTACCACTGCTCCTGCAGGATCCATGTGAACGAATCTCAGCATTTCAGGCGTACCATTTAACTTTCCATTTAGCCCACCAAAACCACTAAAAGCTTGAACATGGGGGTCCAGTGCTGCTTGATCGCGCATAGGACCAACATCTCCCCAACTACTGCTTGAGGTATAAACCAACCCAGGATTCTTTTTACTTAACGCTTGATAGCCTAGGCCAATTCGGTCTGAAACACCCGTACGAAAATTCTCAATTAAAATATCCGTTGAGTGCCCGAGTTTTTCGGCAACCTTAAATTGATCGGGCTTCTTGAGGTCTAATTCACTGGATAGCTGGTCGTTATTACTTATTGTGTAGCAGGTCGAAATTCCATTCTGCATTGGGTGTAATCGGCGAATAAACTCTCCCGTTGGACGCTCCACTTTAATCGCGTCCGCCCCAAGGTGACTTAGTATTGAAGCAGCCCAAGGCCCAACAATAGAAGTACCAATATTTAATACTTTAACTCCATCTAATGGGCCAACAATATTTTCTTTTTTGCTATTTTTTGTCATACGTAAACACCTAGAGTTCCGCCGTGGCTAAGAGCCGCCTGTATTAGCAGCACCTTAATATGCTGTAACAATATCTAAAATACATCTTTTTTGCAAGCGTATGCAAAAATACTTTTTTTTGCTAGTATGTACTATTATTGATATTCAAAGCCTATCAAAGATGTTTGATTTTGTTTCTTTGTATTTAAATGCATGCCCATACATTAAGTTTTAATGTAGCCGGTAACATAGCGAGTGAAGAGATATGTCCAACAAACTGACACAAGTAAAGCCCCTTGCCACGCAGCATTGGGACAAAGCCCTGACAAAAGTTATAGAAGATACTAAAGGTGCTCCCCTACATGTTCATCAATTGATGGCGAACAACCCAAAGCTTTTAGATGCTTGGTGGGATTTCAGAAATCACTCAGTTGAAGGTGGCACTCTGGGCAAACGTGCAGGTGAACTAGTCATCTTACGAGTCGCAGTTCACATGCAGGCATGGTATGAATGGGGGTCACACGTAGATCGCGCTTTAACGTGTGGCCTATCAATAGATGAGATAAATCGTGTACTCAGCCACTCCACTGAGGCCGGCTGGCAGCCAGCTGATTCCGCCTTACTCGAAGCAGTTGATGAGCTTGTGAGCCATCACTGTATATCCGGAAAACTGCAACTCCAGCTCGCGAAACATTTCAACACAGCACAGCTGATGGACCTTATTGCAATTCAGGGTATGTATGTAATTCTTGCCTGCATGATAAAAAGCTGGGGGCTGGCATTAGACCCTCAGGTCCATGACCGGATAGCAGAGCATACAAGTGAGCGTGACTTTGTCGTTGCAGCCGCCCGTTTCAAGGCTAGCTTGAACTAAAATTCTTAGTAGAATTTTAAGTAGTCTTACTCTTTATGGATCAAGCTTATAATAAAAATTTAGGTAATACAGTTTATGAATATTGAGTATCTCTTGATTACTAAACTATTTAAGGGAAAAATATGGCAATTATCGCGTTACTATAGGATTCTGGTGTCTAATAATACAAAGAGAGTTTGATCCAAAACGCTTTCTTGAGGCCAAATCAGAATCTTTGAGCCACTGAGCTGTAGTTTAAGTTTCTTGAAACGAAAAGTGACGTCAATCTTTGATCTGAGTGGTAACCAAGTAATAATAAATTTGTAATAGGTAATTTCAATATGAGTAAAGCAAAAGAAGCCAACACAGTCGCCCCTCTATGCGATTATCCGTTACGCAGTGCTGCGCCTACAAAAAATAAAGACATACTTCGTTGGGTTGAGCGAATGGAAGCTTTACTACAGCCAGATCGTGTTCACTGGGTAGATGGGTCTGAAGAAGAGGCTGCCGCCATGATGGATATGATGGTTAAGCGCGGTGACTGTATAAAACTCAACGAAGAACTGCGGCCGAATAGCCACCTATTCCGCTCTGATCCACGTGATGTTGCTCGCGTTGAAAGTCGCACCTTCATTTGTTCTGTCGCTGAAGATGATGCAGGTCCTACCAATAACTGGATGGCCCCAGAGCAAATGAAGCTAAAAATGAATGGATTGTCTGAAGGTGCAATGCGCGGCCGGACCATGTACATCATCCCATTTAGTATGGGACCTATCGGCTCACCTATCGGTAAAATTGGTATTCAAATCACAGATTCTGCTTATGCCACGGTTAATATGCGTATTATGGCCCGCGTTTCCCCAAAGGTATTAGAAGTTCTGGGGGATAGTACAGACTATGTGCGCTGCGTTCACACAGTAGGCCAACCTATACTTTCAGAAGATGACGATGTTAGCTGGCCTTGTGATCCAGAAAATACCTACATTGCTCATTTTCCTGAGGAGAAAACGATCCTTAGTTTTGGCTCCGGTTACGGAGGAAATGCTTTACTGGGTAAAAAGTGTTTCGCGCTACGTATTGCAAGCACCATTGCCCGAGACGAAGGCTGGCTAGCAGAACATATGCTGGTTTTGGGTGTAAAAGACCCTTCTGGTAAAAAAACCTACGTAACCGCAGCATTTCCAAGTGCCTGCGGTAAGACTAACTTTGCCATGTTGATTCCACCCCCAGAGATACAAAAACAGGGTTGGGAAATTTCCTGCATTGGCGATGATATTGCGTGGATCAAACCAGATGCCAATGGTAAATTGAGGGCTATTAATCCAGAAGCTGGATTCTTTGGTGTTGCGCCAGGAACAGGGATGGATACCAACCCGATGGCAATGGAGTCTTGTGCACGTGATACTATTTTTACCAACGTTGCGCTGACCGATGAAGGTGACATTTGGTGGGAAGGAATGACTCCCGAAGCTCCAGCGCACCTGATTGACTGGAAAGGTAACGACTGGACACCTACTAGCGAGACGCCTTCTTCTCATCCAAATGCAAGGTTCACAGCGCCTGCTAAAAATTGTCCTGTTATTGATCCTGACTGGGAAAATCCCGAGGGCGTCGAAGTGGGGGCAATGATTTTCGGTGGCCGACGAATGACCACCATCCCATTGGTATATCAAAGTTTCAATTGGCAGCATGGGGTATATATGGGCGCTACCGTAGGCTCCGAGCAAACTGCTGCGGCAGAGGGTAAAGTCGGCAGCATGCGTCGGGACCCTTTTGCCATGCTACCTTTCTGTGGCTATCACATGGGTGACTACTTCCGTCACTGGCTGAAAATGGGTAAAGCCATTAACGAACCGCCCCGAATATTCCATGTTAATTGGTTCCGTAAAGATGAGCAGGGAAAATTCATGTGGCCTGGGTTTGGTGAAAATGCTCGCGTCCTGAAATGGATTGTTGAGCGTGTAAATGGTCATGCCCAGGCAAAGGAAACACCCTTAGGTTGGATGCCTAGTTATAGTGATTTAGACTGGGAGGGCCTAGACTTTAGTATCGATGACTGGAATGAATTAATGAACGTCGATGGAGAGGCTCTGAAGTCTCAGGTTCTTGGCCATGAGGAACTATTCCTCAAGTTGTGGGACCACATGCCAAAAGAATTACTGTGGCAACGTGATCTATTACTTAGTCGCTACTAAGCCTGGGCAGTAACAGGGTGACTAGCGAAAGTTGAATCGGCTAATCGTTGCGCGTAACCATTGGCCTTAATTACATCTCCCATCATTAACAAAGCCGGTGATGGCAACGGAGTAGTTCGAAGACGCGCGGCAATATCGCCGATAGTACCAACTACAATCTGCTGGTTTTCCGACGTTCCCTTAGCAATAACTGCAAAGGGCTTACTCGCTGGACACCCGCGCTTTATAAGCTGGCAGGTGATTTCTTCAAGATTTGAAAGACCCATATAAAATACAACTGTACTATCTTTTTGCAATGCCAAATCCCAATTAATGTACATTTCACCATTTTGCCGATGGCCAGTAATAAAGCTCACTGCGTGAGCATGATCGCGATGGGTGAGGGGTATTTGAGCAGCTGCGGCACAACCGATTGCCGCAGTAATACCAGGTACAATAGAGCAAGAGATGCCCTGATTATTAAGATGATCAACTTCTTCACCACCACGACCAAAAATAAAGGAATCTCCTCCCTTGAGCCTCACTACATTTTTACCGCAACGAGCTAGCAGCGCTAGCATTTCACAGATTTGATCTTGAGGGAGACTGTGTTGCTCTTTTTTTTTGCCTACATAAATCAAGTCACAACATTCTTGGGCATAACCTAACAATGCAGGATTCGCTAATCGATCATAGACAATAGCATCTGCCTCTTGCAGAAGACGCATAGCCTTCACTGTGATTAATTCCGGATCCCCAGGCCCAGCGCCCACTAGGTGCACATGACCAAACAACGCCCTGTTCACCGGCTTTGAATCTGTGACGACAGGATTGAGCATTTTAATAGGATGTACTTGGCTCATTATTCAAACCTCACAGCGTTACCAACACTTCATCGGCTACCAATTCAACATGGTAGACAGGAACACTCATGGTACTGTCTTCAATACAATTACCGGTCTGCAAATCAAAATGCTGCTTATAGAGAGGCGAGGCGACAACCAATCGTTGGTTAATGTCACCGACCATACCTCTAGACAGTACATTAGCCTTACCAATGGGGTCCCAATTTCCGATGGCGTAGACCGTAGGAATTTCCTTGGGCAGATAAAATAATGCTATTTGCTGACCCTCGACGATGGCACAGACGCCAGAATTAGCTACAAGGTCTGTTTGTTCGCATATCTTTAAAACTTGGCTCATGGTTATCCCTTAGGCAGTGACTTTCAATAGTTCTAGACGCTCAGCCTCTGTAGCTGGTCTTGGCTGACCTCGCTCCTGCACAAAAACGACTTGGTCATCTTCTGCATCTGCATTCACAAACTGCACAAATCGCTTAAGACGCTCAGGATTTTCAATTGTTCGTTTCCATTCACATTGGTAAGTACCAACGATATTGCTCATCTGTTCTTCTAGCTCTGCAACTATCCCAAGAGAATCGTCGATCACTACCTGCTTGAGATAATCTAGCCCGCCTTCCAAGTTGTCCATCCATACTGAAGTTCGCTGTAACCTGTCTGCAGTGCGAACATAGAACATTAAGAAACGATCGATGTATCTAATTAGGGTTTCATCGTCCAAATCCGTAGCGAACAAATCTGCATGACGCGGTTTCATGCCACCGTTACCGCAGACAAAAAGATTCCATCCATTTTCTGTGGCGATAATGCCAAAGTCTTTGGATTGCGCCTCCGCACATTCTCTGGTGCAGCCTGATACTGCAGACTTGAGTTTGTGCGGCGACCGCAAACCCTTGTAGCGATTCTCAACATATAGGGCCATAGCTACACTATCCTGAACCCCATATCTGCACCAGGTACTGCCTACGCAAGACTTCACGGTGCGTAGCGCCTTCCCATAAGCGTGGCCAGTTTCAAAACCAGCATCAACTAACTCTTTCCAAATCGACGGAAGTTGCTGCACTCTCGCACCAAACAGATCAACACGCTGAGCACCAGTTATTTTGGTATAAAGATTGTATTTCTTAGCCACCTCACCGAGCACAATAAGTTTGTCAGGCGTAATTTCACCCCCAGCAATACGTGGGACTACGGAGTAGGTCCCATTCTTTTGCATATTCGCCAAAAAGGTGTCGTTAGTATCCTGCAAACCCACATGCTTTTCTTTTAACACATAATCATTCCACAAAGATGCCAAAATTGAACCGACTGTCGGTTTGCAGATATCACAGCCACGACCACTACCATATTTATCAAGTAGCTCATCAAAACTCTCGATGTTGCCCACTTTAATTAGATGGAATAATTCTTGACGGGTATAGGAAAAGTGCTCGCAAATAGCGGTATCAACTTCCAGACCGCGCTCGGACAATTGGTCATCCACTATATTCTTGAGTAGCGCAGCACAGCCTCCACAGCCTGTGCTCGCTTTTGTTTCAACTTTAATATCTCCCAAAGCCAAATATCCCGCATCCATCACATTGACAATGTCACCTTTACTCACATTGTGACAAGAACAAATGATCGCTGTAGCTGGCAGTGCAGAGGCACCTAGAGCAGGTATTGCTCCGGCATTGTAGGGAAGGATTAGGGTTTCCGGATCAGTGGGCAGATCTATACCATTTAAATAGTACTGCAATAATGTATCGTAATCGGAACAGTCGCCTACTAAAACAGCGCCGAGTAACGTCTTACCATTAGCGCTGACAATTATTCGCTTGTAGACCTCGATGCGCTCATCACTAAAAGTGTAAGCAATAGTTCCCTCTTGAGCCCCATGAGCATCGCCAAAAGAGCCTACATCTACGCCAAGTAATTTAAGCTTGGTACTCATATCTGCACCTTGGAAAGATTGTTTATCATCACCCAATTGACTTACCGCAGCTTCTGCCATGCGATAACCTGGAGCCACCAAACCAAAGATGCGGCCACCAAACGATGCACATTCACCAATTGCAAAAATATCTGAGTCACTGGTTTTACAATGGTAGTCAATTTCAATTCCACCGCGGTCACCCAACTTGAGGTCGGCATCAAGGGCCAACTGGTCAAAAGGGCGAATACCCGCACTAAATACAACCACATCTGTTGCTAAAGAATCGCCATCAGCAAACTTCAGTAATAGCCGGGTATCAGAATCTTTAGTCGCTTCTATAACTTCGGTCGCTTTGCTGGTATGAACTTTGACACCTAATGCCTCAATCTTACGCCGCAACATACCACTACCTCCAGTATCTAGCTGCACACTCATTAGTCCCGGAGCAAATTCAACTACGTGAGTTTCTAGACCTAGATTCTGTAGAGCATTGGCCGCTTCCAGCCCCAAAAGTCCACCACCTATGACCACGCCGACGTGAGCTTCGCCGGCCTGAACCTTAATACTACCTAAATCATCGATCGTTCGGTAAACCAAGCAAGAATTATGGTCACGGCCAGGCACGCTGGGCACAAAGGGATAGGATCCAGTTGCAAGAACCAATTTGTCATAGCTAAATTGACGACCAGCCCGGGTGGTCACGGTCTTATCATGGCGATCTATCCGGTCAACCGGATCGCCAAAGTGCGCCTCTACACCAATTTGAACGTAATGCTCTCTAGTAGTCAGGGCCAGATCTTCTGGTGAGCGACCAGCAAAGTACTCCGATAGGTGAACCCGATCATAAGCTGGTCTAGTCTCTCCCCCTATCACAGTTATCCGCGCAACAATCGGCGATGCGACTAACTGCTCCACATAATGGTGGCCGACCATGCCATTTCCTATTACGACTACATTTAACATTTTTTACGCACCTTTATTCACTCCATAATATGGGTCATATCAACCAACAAATACATTGATAGAAATTAGCTCTGGAAATAACCATTAAAATTTTGCGTTAACCGTCATCCAAAATTTGTCTGTATTTGAAGCATGGGTATCCGCATCATAGGAAGCATATTTAAGCTGAACTGACACTGTCTTATTAATTGGATAAGTAGCGACCACATCCAACTCAGAACCTAGATCAGCCCGGCCAAAATCTGCTTTGAAATCATGGACAATAAGTGCGAGCTTGGCAGCGCCCAATTTACCTGAAAACTTTAAGTAGGTATCTTCGACACCATTGGTTGGAGTACCCAAAAACTTGTCTCCCCAGCCTTGGAATTTATGCAATGTCGCCAATGGTGTTTTAAAAGCAACTAATCCACCATCACTCCCAAGCACCTCATAACCCACTGCAACTGACATGGGTTTAAGAGGTAATGTTAGCTGAGCCATCATATAATCCGCCTCATAAGAGACAGGATTTTCAGCATAGTCAGATTGTGTTGCATAAGCAGCATCTAACACAAAGCCATCAAACTTGCCTCTGTACTCAATGCCGTAGGTGCTGGATGAGTTGGCTGTGGCATCAGCAAAATCCAAAAGATATGCATAACCTTTGACACTATGACCCTTAGCTGGTGACATAGCAGCTAATAAAATATGGCTGTCAGATTCCCAGCGCTTTGGTTGAGCCGCACTATCCTTGGGCCCGAAGATACGGTTAACATCCCAAATGTAGCTATAGTCTATAGCTACAGGACCAAGGGATTTAGACGACAAAGTAAAGGCATCATAGGTTTGCTCGTTCTGACGCCAACCTACACCACCAACAAAACGCTGGCCACTATGCAGTATGCGCTGACGCCCTAGGATTGCTCTGTACCCATCGCTCTTATAGGTTAGAGATACTTGGTTTACATCTGTACCATCAGGGTCCGCCACAATAGGATAGCCAATTTTTCCATTGCTTGGCGTACGGTAACTTTCATTACCTACTAGGGTTACATTATCAACCTCCAATAAAGCCGTTAGTCCATTAAAAGATGCAGATTTATAAGTAAGTCTGGTTTTCAATGTCGATGCGTTTGCATTTTTATCAATTCCGTCTTGATCGACAAATTCATAGCGATAGCGAAATGACAAAGAGGTATCTCCTTCGCCTAACATCTGTAAAACGGAGCTAGCTTCCTCAGCATGTCCATTCACCAATGGTTGTAAAGATAAAGCCGCAGTTAATGCAAAGGGAAGAAATGATACTTTTTTCATGAAAGTTCCTATAAAAGTGAATACTAAAAAGCCAGCGCAAAGACTTGAATACACCTAGGCACATTTGCCTAGTCAGTTTTTAATCGTCGTGATCTCTGTGGGCTGTATGAGTTTTCGTAAATACAAGAACTGTGCCAAGTTAATAAAATCAATGGCTTAGCTATTATATGCATAGATTATCAGCAGGAAATTATTTTAAATTAAATATAAAACGCACCAACATTTTCCACAAAAAACACGGCAGTGCTCTATATTGCACCAGACTAGTTAAAACTAAGCAGCTAAGCAGCCCCTCTCTAACGGCGCTTCCGGCAGCTCACATTCGTTAATTAGAAATGCTCAAATATGGGTAAGAATATTTGAATCTATCTATTGAATCTCTTAAAGTCATGGTTATGGATAATCCTTTCGAATTAATGTCGTCTAGCCACTTTGTAAGTGTCGCCCTATGCGTCTCATTAATTGTTTTCATCCCTCGACTATTCGTGGGTAAAAATGAGGTCTTGCTGAGACAGTTAAAGCTCACCCTAGTGCTGTTAATTCTCTCTTTTCAAATTATCGATTTTTTTAAAGTTGTTTATTTATTTGGTGAGCCCTGGAAAACAGCGCTGCCACTGCACCTTTGTGATTTTTCAGCCCTAAGTATCGCTGGCTATTTAATGTCCGGAAACAAACATTTGTTTAATTTCGCTTTCTTCTGGGGAATTGCCGGAGCAGGCATGGCGATTCTGACACCAAATGCCGTGTATGCTTTTCCATCTGTCGACTACTTAGCTAATCAATACGGTCATACACTGATACTGTTGGGCATCTCAGTGGCCATGATTGTTTTCAATGAGCGACCTTATGCTAAAGATATTTTTATCATCTTCGGTTTTACCACCTTAATATTGATTCCCTTGTATCTGATCAATTATCTTCTCGAAGCCCCAGCCAACTACTGGTATCTTTTAGAAAAACCCTATGGAGATAATATTATGACGCCGCTGCCAGAGGCGCCCTATCACATGCTGTATCTGTACCCCATTGCGTTCTTATTTTTTCTCGCGCTGTACGCGCCTTATTACTTTAAGGATAAAATGACGACTTCTCTAAAACCCCATATTTCAAGTTAATCAATAATAACCTCATATAGAAAAACAATTGCGGTGCATTTTAAATGTTTCAATTGAAGATTCTGCAACGATCATTCACTGCTAATTAAATCACTGAGTATCCGGAACTCTGCCATGAAGATAATCAAAATCACTATTGCCAGCAGCATCATGATATTACTTTGCGCTGGAATTTTTCTGTATAAAGGCGAATTGCCACAAGAAGAGGTAGATGCTAAGTATACGAGTGAAACATCACAATTCTTCACCATGGAGAACGGTGCCCGCATACACTTTCGAGACGAGGGAAACCAAGCCGGACCTGCGGTAGTTTTAGTCCATGGATCCAACGCGTCACTGCACACCTGGGAACCTTGGGTGAAAATTCTAGGCGAGAACTATCGCATTATTACAATGGATCTTCCCGCTCACGGATTAACTGGCGCAGTGCCTGATAATAAATATGGTGCGCAAGCCCAATTGAGGACAGTGGATGCTGTGGTTGGTCATTTAGGCATAGATAAGTTTACCCTGGGGGGTAACTCTATGGGTGGCGGCGTTACCTGGCGCTATACTCTGGCTCATCCAGAAAAAGTAGAGGCCATGCTGCTAATAGATTCCTCGGGGTTACCCCAATTTAGGCAAGAGCTAGAGACAATGGCCAATCAATTAGATCAAGACCAAAAAGAGGCGCCAGTATTTTTCAGCTTAATGCGGAAGCCCTGGTTTCGTGCCATTGCCAAATATCTCGACCCTTATTGGATCACTAAACAAGGTGTCAACTCAGCCTATAACTACTCGCCCATGGTGACCGAAGAGCTTATCCAAAGGTACTATGAATTAGCGCTGCGTGATGGAAGTCGGGATGCTACCCTCAGTCGCTTTAGTACCTACAACACAACTGAAGCACCTGTCGACAGCGCTAAATTTACAGCACCAGCACTGATTATGTGGGGAAGAGAGGACTCATTAATACCCGTCGATGTGGCTGAACTATTCGATGATGCCTTAGAGCGCTCAACACTGGTGATCTATGACAATGTCGGCCATATGCCAATGGAAGAAATTCCCAACCGATCAGCAAAGGATGTGTCGACGTTTTTATTTGAGATCTATGGCGCTAATTGACGCAGTTCACAGAGGAAGTGCAGTTGTGTATTTTTGCTGACGCAAAATTAAATTAGTGGTCGATGAGCGGACAATTCCTAGGCGAAGCAGGCTCTGCATTATAAATTTCTCAAGACTCTCAGTATCTGTCTCAATAATCTTAAGAAGATAATCGTTGGAGCCAGTGATCGAAGAACATTCGATAATCTGATCTTGAGTGGCTACGAAGTTATCTAATGTTTCAATGGTCTTTTGTCGGTGATCCAGTAATGCGATATGCACATAGGCCATAGCCGTCAAGCCAAGAGATTTTGGATTAAGCTTGGCCACATAACTGTCTATTACACCATTATCTTCAAGCTTCCTAACCCTACGCCAGCAAGGTGAGCTCGAGAGGTTCACCTTTTCAGCCAAATCTTGGTTGCCAATTTTTCCATCTGCCTGCAAAACTCGTAAGATGCTACGATCAAAATTATCTAATTTTTCCATGGTGAATAATTTCCTTTAGTGCCTTATTTAGGGTAAATATAACCGAAAAATACCGCTTTATCACACCCTTAACAAGATATTACCCTATAAATTGAGGAATACTACCCTAAAAATTAAGGATAATAAAATGGCAAAACAGACTAACTACATCGCTAAAACACCTGATGCCAACGGAGTTATTAACTATAGCGAAGAAGAGCACAGCGTTTGGTCTGACCTGTTTAATCAACAGCAAGCCAACATCCAGCAATATGCTGCAGATGTGTACTTAGATGGCTTAGAAAAACTAGCGATGCCCAGCGACAGAATTCCTCAATGCGATGAAATTAGTCGTCACCTTGGGCCCCTCACTGGATGGAGTGTAGCGCCCGTTCCAGCACTTATTAGTTTTGGTCGATTTTTTAAAACACTCTCAGAGAAGACATTCCCGGCGGCATCATTTATCCGCTGTCGGGCTGATTTTGACTATATTAAAGAGCCCGACATTTTCCATGAAATTTTCGGCCATACACCTTTGCTAACAGACCCTAGTTTTGCATATTTTTCTGAGACTATTGGCAAAATCGGACTGCAAGTGGAACCTTCAGATTACAGTTGGCTGATCCGTCTGTACTGGTTTACCATCGAATTTGGGCTACTCAAACAAAATGGAGTCTATAAAGCGCTTGGATCTGGTCTTAACTCCTCACCAACGGAGCTTATCTATAGTGTTGATAGCCCAGTACCAGAGCGTCGTGAATTTAATGTCATTGATATTTTGCGAACCCCTTATCGTATCGATATCCATCAGCCGATTTACTATGTAATCGATGAAATAGACGATCTTCTCCAAGTCGCAGAGAGAGACTTGCAGAGCGATATAAAAAAGGCACAATCTCTAGGGTTATTTGAAAAAACCTTTAACCCAATAAACGAAACGAAACGAACCGCGTAAATAGGATAACTAATATGACTGATAATCAGGTTTGCGACCTTAGTGACCGCAATTGTGAACCCTGCCAAGGAGGCATTCCAGCATTGAGCTTAGATGAGGCAAAAGCCACAATGAATGAATTACATAATGACTGGCTATTGTCATCTGATGGTAAAGAAATTTCTCGAGAGTTTAAATTTAAAGGCTTTGCACGAGCCGTGCAAATGGCGAACCTAATCGCATGGGTTGGAGATCGACAGGGACATCATCCAGACATCGGTTTTGGTTGGGGTTATTGCACAGTAAAATTTACGACTCATGAAATCTCAGGCCTATCGACCAATGACTTTATCTGTGCCGCTAAGTTAGACCAAATTGTTGATAAAAGCTGACCTATTTAGCGGGATAATCAGACTGTGCTTCTGGGCTGGCTGCTGAAAAGGCGGACATTTGGTGGCAATGATCGTATATTGCGCAAATAATAGGATATTCCTGCAATGGGCAGTCAAACCGCAGCGCGTTATAGACCTGAGGAATTAAACACAGATCTGCCAGAGAGACAGAATTACCAAAACAAAAGCTTCCCTTACTACCTGAATCGGTCAAACGGCGCTCCAGGGCAGTAAAGCCCACTTGGATCCAATGATGATACCAGTGCATTTTTTCAGCTTCAGACGCCCCTACTTTTGTAGTTAAAAACTGGGTTACTCTAGGATTATTCAGTGGGTGAATCTCCATGGCGATCTGATAAGCCATAGAGCGCACCTGAGCACGATCAATAGCACTGCCCGGAAGCAGTGGCGATTGAGGGTAAGTCTCTTCAAGATATTCAATAATCGCTAAAGACTGAGTGATGGTTCCCTCAGGTGTCACTAAAGCAGGCACTAACCCTTGAGGGTTAACTTGCATGTAGGTCTCCTGCTTTTGATCCCCATCGAGCAAATTAACTGGTAAATGCCTCCAACTCAACTCCTTCAATTCTAAGGCAATACGAACTCGATACGCTGCCGAGGAGCGATAATAGCTATAGAGTTCAAGGCCAGTGTTAGCCGACATATTTTGTTACCTTTTGATCAATCTCACCAAAGATACTTTGCCCGTTGTCATCTAGCATATCAATTTGTATTCGATCACCAAAGCTCATAAATTCTGTAGTGGCACTTCCATTAGCAATGGTCTCCAGCATACGAACCTCTGCTAAACAACAAGACCCCTTAGAGCGATCTAAATTGGATACAGTACCAGAACCAACAATGGTTCCTGCGCAAAGAGGGCGAGTTTTGGCAGCGTGAGCGATAAGCTGTCCAAAATCAAATGTCATATCTACCCCCGCATTGGGTTCCCCGACTAAATCTCCATTTAATATAGCTCGCAAAGGTAGATGTAGTTTGGCGCCATCCCATGCACTACCTAAAACATCAGGAGTCACCGCCACTGGCGAGAAAGCACTACTAGGCTTAGCATGAAAAAAACCAAAGCCCTTAGCTAATTCACCAGGGATAAGATTACGTAATGACACATCATTAACCAGCATCACTAACTGAATATACTTAGTAGCCTCACTCGAAGAGATTCCCATGGGTACATCACCCACGATCACAGCAACCTCAGCTTCAAAATCAATACCCCAGGCTTCATCGGCCACAGCTATATCTTCCCGTGGCCCTAAGAAACTATCTGACCCTCCTTGATACATTAAGGGGTCAGTCCAAAAAGATGAGGGCATCTCTGCATTTCGCGCTTTGCGCACTAGCTCTACGTGATTAACATAGGCACTACCATCAGCCCACTGGAAAGCGCGAGGCAATGGTGAGGCGCAGATCTCTGAATTAAAAGCTTGGCTATCTATTTCGCCATTTTCTAGCTGCAGATATAGCGCAGCTAACGGCTCTTTACAGTTATCCCAGTTATCAAGTGCTGCCTGCAGAGTAGGAGCAATCTCTGTTGCCGACACATAGCGTTGCATTTGATTATCAACAACAATGAGCTCACCGTCTCGGCCCTGATTAATAGATGCAAGTTTCATACTACTGTCCCTTTTTTGAACGATTTTGTCTTATCATGCAACCAAGCAGCATGTTGAGGCGCGCGTTTAGTTTTATCCCATTCTTCAAGCATTGCTGGGGCCACTCGATGTAATTCTTCCAACATTCCAGACTGAGCCGTATCAGCTGCTAACTCAAGACGATGGCCATCAGGGTCAAAGAAATAAATAGATTGGAAAAGCGTATGGTCAATAGGACCCAAAACGTCAATACCTAAATTTTTAATATGTTCTTTTTTTGCTAATAGAGTCTCCATATCAGGTACTTTAAACGCTATGTGCTGCACCCACTTCGGTGTGTTTATATCAGATCCCATGTCAGGAGACTGAGGCAACTCAAAAAATGCGAGCACATTGCCGTTGCCCGCATCCATAAATATATGCATGTAGGGATCAGGTTCACCCGTGGATGGCACTTTGTCCTCGGCTATGGCTAATTGAAAGTCCATTCCCAGTACCTGCTGGTAAAATTCTACCGTCTGCTTCGCATTGGCACAGCGATAAGCTACATGGTGAAATCCTTGAATATCCATAGTTATACCGCCTCTGTGCTCTCTGTTTTAACTGATGTTTGTTCAGTTGAAATAACACCGCGATTCATTTGATCCCGTTCTATTGATTCAAACAGAGCTTTAAAATTGCCCTCACCAAAGCCCTCATCTTTTTTACGTTGAATAAACTCAAAGAACACAGGGCCAATTAACGTCCCTGAAAAAATCTGTAGTAATAACCTAGGGTCGCCCTGCTGAGTTGATCCATCCAACAGAATGCCACGAGACTGTAACTCACCAACAGGCTCGCCATGCCCAGGCAAGCGCTCCTCTAACATATGGTAATAAGTCTCTGGGGGAGCTTTCATAAAAGGTAACCCCTGGGCTTTTAATTGATCCCAAGTGGCATAAATATCATCACAAGAAAAAGCAATGTGCTGAATACCCTCTCCATTGTAGGCCATTAAAAACTCTTCAATCTGACCACCCGCGGTAGCCTCTTCATTGAGAGGAATACGTATCTTGCCATCCGGTGCAGACATCGCCTTTGACTTTAAACCTGTGTATTCACCAGTGATATCAAAATAGCGTATTTCTCGGAAGTTAAAAATATCCTCATAAAACTTCGCCCAGTGATCCATTCGACCGCGGTAAACATTGTGAGTTAGATGATCGATTACATTTAGGCCACAACCAACAGGGTGTAGATCCGCATTATTAATAAACTCGAAATCAATATCATAAATGGAGTTTCCATCGCCATAACGATCAATCAAGTAAAGAGGTGCACCCCCAATACCTTTAATGGCAGGCAAACGTAACTCCATCGGCCCTGTTGGAATATCCATAGGTTGGGCACCCATTTCTAACGCACGGGTGTAGGCTAACTGAGCATTTTCAACACGAAAAGCCATGCCACAAGCTGAGGGACCATGCTCACTGGCAAAGTAGTGGGCGTAGCTTTCAGGCTCATAATTGATAATAAAATTAATATCTCCCTGCCGAAATAACACGACCTCTTTGGATCTGTGGTTGGCGATATGAGTAAAACCCATCATGGTAAAGACTGGCTCTAAAATGCCACGTTCGGATGCGGCAAACTCAACAAATTCAAAACCATCGAGACCCATTGGATTGTTATCAGAAGTGATCATGCTATCTCCGTATAGTTTATTGCTATAAGCAATTTAGATAATAGTTGTAATAACAACTATTATTGGTTGCAATTGCAACTAATGTCAAGCATTATCACCAAATGAGCAAAAACAATAAGTCAGCCCGTAAAATACTCCAGCTAGAGCGTTATTTACCGTACCGGTTATCGATTCTATCGAATCGCATTAGTGCTCTAATTTCTGAAACCTACAGCGCTAAGTTTGCTCTGAGCATTACCGAGTGGCGAATTATGGCGGTGTTGGGAGAGTATCCGGGAGTATCAGCTGATGAAGTGTCCCTAAAGACTCAGATTGAAAAGTCCATACTTAGCCGAGCAATCAGTAAATTATTACAGCGTAAACTTTTAGAGCGAGCATTTGACCCTGCGGATAAGCGCCGCTCTATGCTGAGATTAACAGAGACCGGACTGTCAGTTTATGATGAGCTTGTACCAATGTCCTATGATTATGAGCAAGAACTACTCACCTGTTTTAGCGACACTGAACGCCAGCAATTTAGTGAGCTGATAGATCGTCTTTATGAGCATGCAGAAAAGTCCAACTAAGAAATTATATTTATTCAACCCCACAATTGAGTTGATAAGCCAGAGACGACTCCGTTCTCATAGCTCATCGGAAAACAGCGGTCTCCTTGTAGAAAAAGTGCCCCATCGAGGTCAACAAAGTCACATAACTGAGCTATCACATAGGCTGGCGCCATTGCCAACGAGGTGCCCACCATATTGCCAACCATTAGCATCATGCCTTTTTGTTTAGCCCGCCGCGCAAGATTCAACGCTTCGGTCAGGCCGCCCGTTTTGTCTAGCTTGATATTCACCATGTGATAGCGTCTTGCCACCTGCTCCAATTCTGATGCATCTAGGCAGGACTCATCCGCACACAATGTAATAGGCGATTGGTATCCTTCCAGGGCATCATCTTCGCCTCGTGGTAATGGCTGTTCAATCATCTTAATCCCAAGCGCCTTGAATTGAGGTGCCAATTCCACTAACTGTGAAAAGCTCCACCCCTCATTAACGTCTACCACAATATCGGCATCGGGGCGCGCCTTGCAAACGGCGCTAATCCGTTCCAATGGCAATTCTCCATCTAGCTTAACTTTGATCTGGCGAGAGGTAATAGCCTTGGCTTTGTCCGCCATTTCTTCAGGGGTATCAATAGTGACAGTATTCACTGTACGCACTGGGAAGGGTGCCATACCGGTTAACTCAAATATGCTTTGATCAGATTTCTTCGCCTCAATATCCCAAAGGGCGCAGTCAATTGCATTACGTGTGCCCCCCAAAGGTAGCAGAGACTGCAATTGGTCACGGCTAATACCGGATTCCAGTTTTGGTAGAATCGCAAGAGCCTGCTGAAACATGCTTTCAGCGGTTTCGTCCAGATAATAAACGCCGGTCGCTTCCCCACGACCGGTAACGCCGTTTTCAATAATACTGACGACCAAAACATCACAATGTGTCCATGTGTGACCTGTAATAACGAACGGCTCCATCAATGGCCATGATTCAATATCTAGCTTAACTTGCCGCATAAACTAACCTTCTCATACAAATTCGGTCAAAATTTTATCAACTATTGCATCGCAACCATCAAGAATCGGATCAACACAAGGCAAACCCAGCTCCGCAGAAAGCTCTTCCAAATAGGATTTTCCTTTTTCAACATCAAGGCCAGAAGTGTTAACACAAATCCCTACACAACATACGTTGGGGTTTGTTAGCTTAGCTGTTCGCAAATGCAAGTTAATACACTCAGCCACACTGGGCAGGGGTATATGGTTTGCGGTGTCGATCACCTCTCGAGTTGGATCATGACACACCACAATAGCATCAGGCTGGGAACCATGCAGTAGACCCAGACTCACACCCGCATAAGATGGGTTAAACAGAGATCCTTGGCCTTCAATGATATCCCAATGATCTTCAGAGTTCGTAGGTGATAAAACCTCGGAGGCACCAGCAATAAAGTCGGCCATTACGGTATCAATGGGCACCCCCTCACCGGTAATCATAATACCCGTTTGCCCTGTCGCGCGAAAATCAACATTTATGCCCCGATCCTTCATACACTGAGTGATAGAAAGTGCCGAGTACTTTTTACCAATAGCGCAGTCTGTTCCTACGGTCAGCAACCTCCTGCCGGAGCGTTTTAAGCCCGTACCTATTGGCAGATTATCCGCGGAGGTACGAACATTAACCAGACGAGCGCCAGACGACTCAGCAGCTGCCACGAGGCTGGAAAAGTCCTCTAATCGGCAATGCAGGCCACTTACAATATCAAGCCCAGCAGCAGCAGCTTCCTCCAATAGGCAGATCCAGCGCTGGTTAATTTGCCCGCCGGTAGGGGCAACTCCAATCACAACACTTTTTACTCCTCTATCTATCGCCTCAGAGATTGACAAATCTGAGACGCCCAAATCTACAAGGCAGTTGTCAAAACGTAGCTGACCTGCCACTTTTTCTGGGCACCACTGCACCAACCCTGCACCTGTTTTGGCATCGACTAACTCCTGAGTATCTCCCAATATGATCAAATATGGCCACCTCAAAGTAAGAGAGCTCGAACCTTTATTTTTTAATTCATCCATATTCAATTCACTCCAAAATGGCCCTTAATATGCCTATGTTTTAGTACTTGCCCGGGTAGTGCAGTCGTTAACTCGCCATCCTGTATAGCTAGCTGACCATTAATCAACAGATGTTTTACCCCGGTACTGTATTGATGGGGCTCAAGGAAAGTGGCGTTATCGGTAATGGTCTTATCATCAAAAATCACCAGATCCGCATAATTACCGATCTTTACTACACCTCGTTCGTGCAACCCCAATCGCTGTGCAGATTGCCCCGTCATTTTATAAATCGCCTGCTCTAGGCTCAGCACCCCTCGAGCGCGTACATAGGTTGATAGCACCCGCGGAAACGAACCATAGGTTCTCGGGTGGTAGTGCTTATCCTGATTAATGGCAAGATCACCGTCGGAATTAATCATGGTATGGGGATACAACAGAAATCTTTCTATATCTGCCTCATCCATACTGTGATAAATAGCTGTAAAACGACCCTGAGACTGCAAGTCGATCAAACTTTCCACAACGGCATCCATGGTTTCTGATATAGCGTTATCACGCAGGTAATCACCCAGTGTACGACCGGCATAGCCTTCAAGATGGGGTAGCTTGCCAAACTGGATACTGTCAAAGCTTGCACCGGCCTGTTGAGGAAAAATGATTTTCATCTGCTCTGCTATCATCTGCCGCTGTACCGGATCATTTATGCGCGCCTCGAATTCCTGCTGTCCTCCGGCCAAACTCCATGCTGGGAACAGCAGATCCGAATAAGTCATAAACGCAGCGTAGGGATAAATATCAAGAGTCATATCCACACCAGACGCCCGCACAGTATCTATAAGGGCTAGGGCGTCGGCGCTCTTACCATGATTACTGACGCCAGTAGTTTTTATATGGTTGATATGGACCGGCAACTTGGCCTGTTTGCCAATCTCGGCATTATCACCGATAGATTTAAGCAGGTTAGGCCCTTCGTCTCGCATATGGGTCACATAGATACCACCCCATTGGGCAGCCACTTTAGCCAGCTCTACTATCTCCGCGGTGGATGCATAAACGGCCGGGACGTATTCCATACCCGAAGATAGTCCAAATGCCCCCTGTTCCATCGCTTCCCTGACCAAATTTTTCATCTCTTGCATTTCAGCATCTGTGGGCGAGCGATTATCCAACCCCAACACCGTTTTTCGAGTCCAGTTAAAACCCGCAAAGTAGGCGATATTAGGGGCCATTTTCAGATTGGCGGTATACTCATCTAAAGGCCAGGGTAAGTCGTGACTGTGCAGGGAATTGGCGATGGTGGTAATACCCTGGCGGATAAAATTTTCTGCCTGGGGGGACTCATGGATATTAGACACATGGGCATGCATATCAATAAAACCGGGAGCGATCACCAGACCCGAGGCATCGATCAACTGCTCTCCCTCTGCTAGCTTAAGAGCATTGCCGATATCGGCAATGCGCTCCCCCACCACCCGGATATCCCCCTGAAAAGATGCCGCGCCGGTGCCATCAACAATAGAAGCATTTTGAATCAGCAAACTGGTTGCCAAGAATTGCGGTTGCGCATCTTGATGATCTTTCTGGCAGCCGGACAACCCCACAATCAGAATTAAGTACAAGGCAATCACAGGAAGCTTAATCATTAGCAGTCACCGTTGACTTTTTGAGCTCTTCCTCAATAAACCACTGGATGTGCTGCTCCAAAACTGGCATCGACAATGTTCCACTGGATAACATCGCCGAGTGGAATTTTTTCAACTCAAAATGCTCACCCAAGGCCTCTTTATAGGTTTGGCGAAGTCCCAGTATTTTATCGTAGCCGAGCTTGTAAGTTAATGCTTGGGCCGGTGAGTTAACTGCGTAACGCAGCACCTCTGATACCACTTGGCTTTCGCTAGAAACAGTATTTTCTAACATATAGCGGGAGGCTTTGTCCAAGCTCCAGCCTTTATGGTTCAAGCCCGTGTCAAGCACCAGCCGAGCGGAGATGAAGGCATGAGATAACAGAAAGCCATAGTGATCATAGGGATCATCCAACATGCCCATTTCCAGAGCTAGGTGGGCGGCATAATTGGCCCACCCTTCAGTGAATGCATTCATCCGAATACCGCGCCGATACACCGAGAGTTGCTGATTCTCCTTTACCAGTGACAGGTGGAAATGGTGGCCAGGCACCAATTCGTGATAGATCAAAAATCCTGCTGATATCATCGAACTGCTGTCCAAGTTAGATCCGTTGTAATAATAATATCCGGGCTCACCTGTCGCGCCACCGCTATAGTAACCTGCAGCCATGCTGAGCTCGGCTATCGGGCTGGCTCGCTTGACCCCGTAGGGCTTTTGCGGTTTTTTTGAGAAATATTTCGCTAAATGCGGTTTAATTCGATCAACATAAGCCAAATAGCGCTGCTCAACCTCTTCGGGACTGTCATCGTACAAACGCTTAACATTAGTTAATTGTTTATGGAACTCTACCGCCGTGCCGGTAAAACCCAGTTTTTGACGAATGGCTTGCATCTGCTTATGGACATCTTCCATTGCCAGCAGACCCATTTGGTGAATCTGATCTGGCGTCAGATCAAGGGAAGTCTCTCGCTGGATCAGATACTGATAGTAAGCATCGCCTCCGGGATACTGATAGAGACCTGCGGCTTTTGGCGCTTGAGCCATATAGTCGTCTCCCAGCTCATCCAACAAGCGATCTAAAGCAGGAGAAAGTACCTTGTGCAACACACTGGCGGTTTCATCCTCCAAATATTGAGCCAGATCGGGCGTCACGCTCTTTAGTCTCGATGGATCAACACGGGTCAATTCCTCTAGGCTTTCACGCACCCCTGAATAAAACGAGCGAATTTTGGGAATGGCAGCTTTTGGCAACAATATACCTCGCTGGCGCTGTCCTTGTAGCTTGTTGGTCAGTTCATCAATAAAGCGACCTGCATCAGTAAACAACGACAGATAGTGTTCGACCCCGTCGGGGACTGCCAAATCAATACTGTTGAGCGCAGAGACTAGTTCCGAGCTCATAACATAGCCGCCGTTATAAGCGGTAACATCAAAAAAGAGCCAGTGGTGCTCGGAGGCCTCAGCCAATAACTCAAGATCTCGTTTCAGTAATGCGGCTGTTAAAGTATCTTCATGAGAGAGTTTGTGGAGCGCTATTGCATTAAATTCCTGCAACAGTTGTCCAGCCTGATATGAAGCTTGCTTGACACCACTGTAACTCCTGTCCGGCAGAGTGCGCTCTATGCTTCCTGATCTACTCCTCAGAAAATCATCATTCGTCTCAGTAAGCGTCAGAAAACGGCCGCTAAGATCCAGTAACTGTTCTGATGGTGCTATTGTCGATATCGGTGTTGAAAGGTCCCACGCCTTGGGAGGGTGAGCTACCATGTCAGTAAACTTGAAATTCGATTTAATGGTCCTGCCGGGGCGAACCACTTGGTATGTGATATCTTCGGAGCTTAGAATGATACTCCACACGCTTGGATAGGTTCGGTTCGGCGCATGGGCCTTGGTTATTTCGATGGATTCCACACTTTCTGGGAAGTTTGTAACGTTGCCAGTGCTATCAGCAGAAGAATAACCACCATATAGCGTTAAAGCATCTGAGGAGCCATCGGCGTGGCGATGATCATGCTGTAACTCGATGCTCCCATCTCTTTTGGTCAGGACCAGTATGCGAGATGAATTATCATCAACATGTAGTGGCATTTTAATTTGGGTGTTTGAACAATCACGAATGTGCAGCACAAATTTTCTGCCAGTATAAGCTGTGCTGTTTGAGCTGTCTTCAACACTGCCTGAAAAGGCTTTTCCACAGTGAGCTCTAATGGAATCAAAGAACTTATCTTGATTGCTGTCTAGTGCCCCAACCGATGCGCTCATAAGGCTCGTGGCAATACCAACAATTGCAACTATGGTTGATATTTTCCCTGACTTAATAATCATTGATCTTTATCCTTAGTTTCATAAAGCAGGCTTCAATGAGATAGAGTTTCTTTTTTACTATCCAAAATTAACGACTCAAAGTCTGCATCACTCTCCGTGGGGGAGAAGCCATTCCTCAATCAATGTTTTTAGAAATTTTCTTAGTCCCGTTGTAACCGGGATTTGAGAAAAAAAGACCTGCGAAATAACACAAGTCTTTTCCCGATCAGCATATTTATTAACGATGCTTTTCTAGCCAGTTTGTCTTAAAAGCTGTATTCCGCTTTTAATAACAAAGTACGCGGCCGTACATAGGTATCCAGAGCAAATGCGCCCCCTGGGAAAACCGCATCTTTTTCATCCAGAAGGTTATCAGCACTCAGGAAAACGTTCCAGTTGTCGGCCATTGCGCCAACGCGGAAGTTTAAGTATGTCAATGCGTCTGTTTCGAGGACCGGTTGCGCCGGGAAAGTTCGGACGAAAACGGAAAATCCTTCAGCGTATTGCATGTCGAGTCTAGCTACCCCTCGCAAAGCACTACTCCAATTGAAGTCATAAGCTAACGATGCCGATGCTGTTCGTTTTGGCGTATATTGCGACGCATCACCCTCAGCAACGTTTGCTGGAGCACTACTGTCCACCTTGTCATACTCTCGGCCAACATAGCCTGCTGTCACATTAAAAGTCAGGTCCTCAGTTAGTTTCACCCCAACAGCTAAATCAGCTCCAGGACCAGATGCCGAGTCAACATTCGTGGTTCTGCCGCGGCCATTTTCCGTAATGGCTATCTGAACATCATCGTAATCCGAGTAATAAATAGCTCCGTCTAAATTAACACGACCATCAAAGAACGTCCCTCGCCCACCGACTTCATAGAGAGTAGCCTCTTCTGGATCGAAGGTTGGAATAGATGAACCAGCCCCATTAATCCCTCCACTGCGGAATCCTTTGGAAACAGTTGCATAGACAGAGGCGCTTTCAGAAACGCTCCAAAGAAGATTCAATCGCGGAGTCACCGCATCGAATGACTGATCTTCAGGACTCATATCCATAGGTTCTGGCCCTCCTAATAAGAGGACCGATGGCTCTTGATCCTCATCAAAATAACGCATACCAAATGACGCTGTAAAGGTCTCAGAAAATTCGTAGCTAAGCTCTCCAAACACAGCCCATGACTTAGAATCTATCGGAGCCGTTCCTGTAGTTACCTGGGGAGGAAACCCAAAGAATTCTGGGTAGCTTAAAATTTGTGTCTGTGACGTATCGGTTTTTCGATAGAATGCACCAACCGTGTAATTTAAAGGCCTATCCCAATTAGAATTTACTCGAATTTCTTGAGTCAAGGTTTCAGACTCACGATCCTCCAACTCAATGGAACCAAACGCGTTAGGCGGGAAAAATGCATTAACGAATTCCGACTTGAAGTTAATTTTGCGATCCAGATAACCGGTTGAACTCATTATGGTGGCATTCTCTATTTCATAATTGAGTATCAGGTTTAGCAGGTCCCACTCATCGGAAACAGGCGTTGCAAACGGTGTATTCACGTCACGCTCATTCGTCGCGCCCCTATTATCAACATTTAAAAGGTTAAAGCCACTTTCACTGAGCTCATGATTATTATTATCCTGCTCGAACTCGTAGTGCATCCACATAAGTGAAGCGTTGAAGCTTTCACTAGGCTTGAACAAGACCTTTGCGCGAACAAAGTCACGCTTTGCCTCATTGACATCAGACTCACCCATCGCGGTGTTGTCAATCCAACCTCCAATATCTTCTGTTGATGCAGCAATACGTATGGCAAGCTTGTCTTCTATAAGCGGCAAATTTACGACCCCATTAATCTCATTACCATTACTGCCATCATCGATACTGCTGAAACCTACACCTAAGCTACCACCAACCTCATCCAAATCAGGAGAGTTAGACACAAATCTTATAGTACCGCCAATGGAACCTGCACCATATAAAGTGCCCTGAGGACCACGCAAAACCTCAACACGCTGGATGTCTAAGAGCGGAACATCTAGCGTTCTTTGAGTAGCATCGCTGTTAACGCTCACTTCGTCTAAATAACGTCCAACTGTTGGCGATCCAAGACCCACGCCCGACGAGGCGCCACGTATTTGGACGCGGTCCTGCCCTGGCTGATTGTTCGTTATAGAGAGTCCGGGGACCGAGTACTGCATGTCTTTAATGTCCATAGCTCCTCTGGCCTTGATCTCCTTCTCATCAAAAGCTGAAATGGCAAAAGGAATGTCCAATATGCTCTGTTCCCGTTTCTGGGCTGTGACAATAATTTCGTCCATAGAATCAGAGTCTTCTGCTAAGACCTGAGAGTTCATGAGCACTGTTGCACTGACCGTAGTCATCAGCAGTTTTTTAGAAAACGCTATTTTTTTCATATCTTTCCCCCATCCTTTATGTTGTAGTAATATCTCTCCGTCCAAAAAAAGTGCTGAACGATACTTTGGTTAATATATTATCCATAATGACGGAAGAATACAACTATTGATCGGCAATAGGTCAACTAAGCTGATGTAAGTAGACTGTATAGTGAAGCTCTCCTTTGCTAAAAAGGTCAGAAAAGACGGTGTCTTTCGCCACATTAACTTGGCAGGCGCCTGACAGAATAAAACTCTAAATAAACAGTTGAGATGATATGAATGACACCATTACTCAAGATGTCGGCGAACGACTGAAAGCTCAGCGTAAGCGCTATGGGCTATCTCAAAGACAGCTTGCTGAAAAGGCTGGTCTGACTCATGGTACGGTTTCTTTTATCGAACGCAACAAAATCAGCCCATCAATAGGCACTCTGCGTCAAATCTTAGACAGCATCTCGATGACTCTATCAGACTTTTTCTCAGACCATCACGATGAGGAGGTGGACTTCTTCTACTCCAAAGAAGACCTGCTAGAAGTCGGATCAGGCGGGGTGTCACTGCTTCAAATAGGGAAAAATCTCAACGGACTTCCTCTACAAATCCTGCTAGAACGCTACCCACCGATATCAGAAACGGCGAGCATGCCATACCGTTGCCGATCTGGCGAGGAAGGAGGCTTTATTATTGAAGGAGAGATTGAAATAACAGTTAATGGTTACACTCGGATACTGAAGCAAAACGAAGGGTATCTATTTCCTTCGCATCTAGAACACAGAATGCGTAACATCGGCGACGTGGACTGCGTGATCGTCAGCGCATGCACCCCACCAGCCTAAATCGTCTGGTAGTACCTCAGCAAAAACACTCCATCGAGAATAAAACCAAAGGGCAGGGCAAAAGCCCTCGTTAGATTGATCAACATTTCACTTTAGGATAACATATTATCCAATTCATCCCTTTTAGGTATCCTTATGCTATTCAGATACACCTGCCTCAGCGTGTTACTAACTGTGTCGCAGGTCGCGGTCGCTAATTCAAACAATTCTCCCATTACAGTTAATCTTAGTGAGGCCAGTGATAGTCAAAAACTGAGTTACATACTGGGTATTGATATGCATGAAAAACGCTCACGTCAGGGCTTTATATTGGATCCAGAAATGGTGGCCCAAGCTATTCGTGACGAGCAGACCGGCATGCAACCGCAAATATCATCGGCTGAGTATATGCGCATAGTCCTCCTTAAGCGCGAAAAAATTGCTGAATTCGAGGCTAGCTGGCAAGCACTATCCAAAAAAAACCTGACTGATGGAAAGGTCTTTTTAGCAACCAAAGCTCTAGAGCCAGGGATAATGATTACCGAAAGTGGCCTGCTATACAAAATTCTACGCCCGGGAACTGGCCACCACCCCAACGAAAACGATATGGCCAGAGTGCATTATCGTGGCACTTTGCTAAATGGCGAAGAGTTCGATAGCTCCTTTAAACGGGGCAAGCCCATAGATTTCCCCGTCGGTAAAGTCAGGCCTGCTATGAAAGAAATACTGATGCTGATGCGTGAAGGTGCCAAGTGGGTATTCTATGCTCCACCTCATTTGGGATATGGTAATGAAGGTGCTGGACCTATTGGCCCCAATGAGACACTGACCACTGAAATAGAGTTGATTGAAATTCTATAGTGAACAATCAAAGTTCTCACATACTATTTAGGCAGGCACATAATTATGGATTCATCGATATGTTAAAAGCGACATTTGCACTTTTTTTGGCTCTGGTCTCTAGCGTTATCTTTGCAGATTCTGCTAGCTTAAAAACCATATCTAAAGCAATAGAAAGTAATTATATTGATCTTGATCGAACAGATGGACCCGGATGTTCCGTAGGCTATGCTCGCAATGGGGTGCTGATATACCAACGTCAGTTTGGAATGGCCAACCTGGAACACAATATCCCTATCGACTCAACTACAGTTTTCCGCATCGGCTCTACTAGTAAACAGTTTGTAGCCACCAGCATCGCCATGCTGTCACTGCAGGGTAAGCTGGATCTAGATGACGATATTCATACAGTACTGCCGGATTTACCTGACTATGGTCAGCAGGTAACGATTCGCCAAATGGTCAATCACAGCAGTGGCATCCAGGATTACATGCCAATTTTGGCGGCGCTCTACGGCAACTTGGACGGCAATTTTCATCTCGGTGAAGACATTTTACGCTATCTCTACCGAATGAATCGCCTCGACTTCGAACCTGGCAGCCAGTACGCCTATAGCAATTCAGCCTATATACTGTTGGCTCAGGCCGTAGAAGCTGTCAGCGGCCAGACCATGCGCGAATTTGCAGAGGAGAACATTTTTAAACCTCTGGGAATGCACAACACGCATTTTCACGACAACCATCGTGAACTTGTCAAACATCGCGCCGATGGTTATTTAAATATTGATGGCCAGTGGCAGAAACACAATACTAATCTCGAAATCGTGGGTGACGGCGGCGTATTCTCCACTATTGAAGACCTGGTGACCTGGTACAACAACTTCACCGATAACCGTCTGCTAGGCGGAACCCAGCTAGTGAAAATACTGACAACGCCAGCCGCTTACACCGAAGGGCAGGCCAAATATCGAACCTGGCCCACAAAGTATAGCTTCGGCAATATGTACCTGAAGTTCGGCGGCAAGACACTGTTTGGCCACAGTGGCGGCTTTGTCGGTTTTGTTTCTGCACCCTACCGGATTCAGGAGACTAACGAAATCATGGTATCCCTCTGTAATTACAAATTTAAGGGCAATGTTAATCGAGTATTTGACACGGTTGAAAAGATTTATAGGGATAGTAAATGAAGAATAAGTATGAAAATGTCTGTTTTCAGGGATTACTACTACCTTGGTTATTGTTTTTCCTCAGCACACCAGCTTGCACACAAGCACCCTCGTCTATTGCAGTTAACTTTGAGACCAATGAAGGTAGTTGGATGTCACTGGACGTTGCCCCAAACGGCGACTATTTAGTGTTCGAATTGCTCGGCGATATTTATCAATTACCCATCACCGGTGGTAACGCCAAAACCATTATTGATGGTCGTGACTTTGCCTCGCAGCCTCGCTTTTCACCTGATGGCAAGCAACTGGTATTTGTTAGTGATCGCAGTGGAGAAGACAACTTATGGCTGGCTAATGCTGACGGTAGTGATTCTAAACAATTAAGTAAGCGTAACGACGGTGAGTTAATTTCTCCCGTCTGGTCGCGCGACGGCCAAACCATCTATGTATCCCAACTGGCCAGCCGACGCAGCATGAGCACCAACATTGAACTATGGGCTTACCCCATAGATGGCAGTGAGCCTGAAAAAATAAGCACGCCCAATATGGGTCGCGGGTCACTGTTTGTCTCCGCCTTTCCTCCTGGCGCCTATGGGGCACAGCCATCAGCCAATAATGAACTGCTCTTCACCGCTGCAACCCCGCGACGTTATGATGGCGACACCCCCCCGCGCGCAGAAATTATGAAGGTTAATCTGCAAAGTGGCACTGTCAGCTCGATTACTGATAATAGCAGATCTGCATTTAAAGTAATGCTGTCTAACGATGGTAATTGGTTGGCCTTTGCCGAGCTGCATAATAATAAAACCGGACTACGACTGCGCGATTTAGAGACTGATGAAGAACGTTGGTTAGTGCAGGATATTGGCTTTAATGCGTTGGAGTCCTGGGCTTCCCGCGACCTGCTACCGGGTTTTTCCTTTACCCCAGACAATGATGCACTGGTGATTGCCTATGGCGGTAAAATTCATCGAGTCCGCCTCAGCGACGGCCAGATTACCCCTATTCCGTTTAACGCCAATATAGAAATAGCTATCGAACCAAGGGTCAACACTAAAGTCAGCATTGACCAGGGCCCGGTTATTGCCAAGCTGACCAAGGGAGCTGTTATCTCCCCTGACGGATCGCAATATGCTTTCTCTGCCTTTGGTCGTCTTTACCAAATGGAGACTACAGACCAGACTCCCCTCAAACTGACCTCAAGAGGAAGTTTTGGTGAGTTTCAACCGGCCTGGTCAGCAGATGGTAAATGGCTGGCCTATGTGACCTGGAGTGCTTCAGAGGGTGGAGCCCTATGGAAAGTCCCCACCGATGGCAGCGGCCCGGCGGAAAAACTAACACCCGGTAATGCCTACTACCGCGACCCAGTTTGGACCCCAGACGGTCAGACTATTTTGGCAGTGCAGGCACCCAAAACTGCACGATTGGAAAACGCTCGTGGTGAGCTTGTCGGGGCCGAGCAGATTGTCAGCATCGACAGCAGTGGCGGCAAACCTTTCGCTATAGCTCCAGCAGGCGGCGCGGTCCGAGTGCATTTTAGTGAGGACCCACAACGCTTTTACGCCTACTCCCCACGCCTAGGTCTAAGCTCATGGAAGTTGGATGGTAGCGATCAGCAAACCCACCTGCGAGTAATGGGTCTTGCTAATCCAGCCGGCTACCCCGCTATGGCTAGCGATATCCTATTAAGTCCCAATGGCCAGCACGCGGTGGCAGCAGTTGCCAGCCAGCTTTATCTTATCGATATGTCGGCAGTGCCGGCCGAACAAGCGCCCATTAACGTTTATGCTGCACCGGCCTCAGAAGACCATACATATCAGGACAATGCATTTAGCAAAATCACCACGCTGGGCAGTGACCATTTTTCCTGGGGAGATTCACAAACCATATCCTGGTCTGCGGGCACTACCCTTTACCACAAGTCTATTGATTCAGATGTGGTCAGCGAACTTAATGTGCTAGTGCAGCAGCCCCGCAGCACTCCTGAGAATGATATCGCTCTGCAAGGTGCCCGCATTATCACCATGGATAGCGACAGGGTTATTGAAAATGGCGATATACTGATTCGCGGCAATCGCATTCAGGCTGTGGGTAAATCTGGCAAAGTAAAAATCCCTCAATCAGCCACTATTATTAATATGCGCGGCAAAACAATTATGCCCGGCATCGTTGATATCCATGCCCACTGGAGTCACAAGCGCTCGGTGCTGGATCTGCAAAATCACAACGCCTATGCCAACCTCGCCTATGGCGTCACCAGCATCCGCGACCCCCAGTCAATGACTGATGATATTTTTATCTACAGCGATGCGGTGGCTACCGGCGAGATGGTTGGCCCGAGAATTTTCTCCACCGGGCGGGGCGTGTTTTTCTTTAATCATTTTCAGTCCTATGAACAGGTCTATGCCGTACTGGAGCGCTACAAAAAGAAATATCGCACCCACCTAATAAAGTCTTATCTGCCCGGCAGCCGTCAGGTGCGCCAGTGGGTTATCCGAGCATGCCATGAACTTGGTCTGATAGTAACGGCGGAGGGTGGTGCCGACGCAAAAATGAATATAACCTTTGCCCTGGATGGCTTTAGCGGCACCGAGCACGCCGTGCCAATTGTGCCTCTGTACAAAGATATTATTCAGCTCTTCGCTCAATCCGGCATTAGCTACACCCCCACGCTATTAGTCAGTTTTGGAGGGCCCTTTGCCGTCGATCACTTTATTACTAATCAGATTGGCCTCAGTGATAAAAAACTGCGTCGCTTTATGCCGCCAAAATTAATCAGTCAGCGCATCGAAAAAGTTAATGATGTCGAGCCAGAGCAGCATATCTACCCACAGGTCGCCAAAGGCGCAAAAGATATTCTAGAGGCTGGAGGCAATGTGGGGCTAGGCGGTCATGGAGAGATGCAAGGCCTACAGGTTCACTGGGAGATGTGGGCCATGGCCTCCGGTGGCATGAACAACCTGGATGTGTTGCGCGTAGCAACCGTCGAGAGCGCAAAGGCCATTGGGCTGGACAACGAAATAGGCACTATTGAGGCGGGCAAGCTGGCCGATCTGATAGCGATGGATAGCAACCCCCTGGACGACATTACTCATACCAACAGCATTAACCGAGTGATGGTTAATGGCGTTTTATACGATGCCGAAACCCTTGCCCAACAGTGGCCGGAAAAACAAGACCTACCCATAGCCTGGTGGCAGAAAAACTTATGAAAAAATCTCTCTTTGCGCACAATATTACTCGTCGTGATTTTCTCAATGGCACCTCTGCAGGTATGGGGGCCATGTTACTTGGCTTAGGGGCACCGAATGCTCTGTCCTCTCAAACAACCCCGCGGTCCTCGCTTGGTCAAGACTGGTATGGCTATGGCGGCGTCGGTGATTACCGTACCTCCCACGGTAATACACCAGAGATGGTTGCCGATGCGCACCGGCTGCGTGATCGTGGGTTTGCTCAGAGTCTTGACCAAATAGAGTCGGAAGAAGAATACGACTATGTCGTAGTTGGATGCGGCATCGCCGGACTGTCAGCCGGGCTGGAATTTAGCAAAACTCGCAAAGATGGGCAGTCCTGCCTGATGCTGGACAACCACCCAATCTTTGGTGGTGAAGCCAAAGAAAATGAATTTGATGTGAACGGGACTCGCTTAATTGCGCCCCAGGGAGCCAATGGCTTTTTTATTCCTGAGTCTGTAGATGATCCGGCAGCCGCTATGGGTGACCCCCGTTACTATGCCGAACTAGGTCTACCCCGCGAATTCCAGTTTCGTGACTGGCCCGGCAACCGCAAGCCGATGAAATTCTGCGCCGACAATTACGGTTATCTGGTCAAAGGTCTGCAAGAAAACACCAGCGTAGGTCACTTCTTTAATGACGTCCAGTCGGGTAGTGGCAGCTGGGCAATCGATATGTGGGCCAACCAATTGAAGAATACGCCGCTATCTCAGACCAAACGGGAAAACCTACTCCGCTGGTATCACACTGGTGCGGTGCGCGACTATGCCAGCGACGCCGAAGCCATTGCTGATCTGGATCGGATGTCCTACAAGGAGTTTCTTGAAAAAGAGCTGGGCTTCGGACCTGAGGCTGCCGGCTATAGCGATTTGTTCCTTGCCTCGGCCAATGGTTTAGGCAGCGATGCCACGTCCGCCTATGCCGCCTATAAATTGCCCATGTCAGGTTTTATGGATATGCCACCACCAGAATTAAAGCGAACTTCTTTCCCGGGCGGCAATTCCGGCTTCGCCAGGTATTTTCTCAAGCGTCTGATTCCACGGGGCATAGAAGGCGCAGATCGCTTTGAAGATATTATTACCAGGCGGATTAATTTTCAGGCGCTAGATCGTCCAGACCAGCCAATACGAATGCGTTTTAACTCAACCGTATTAAGCGTTAAACATGAAGGTCCGTCAGATTCTGCAGAGGGTGTTAGGCTGGTATATATACGCGATGGAAAACTGCATGCAATACGCGCCAAAGGCGTGGTTATGGCTACCGGCAGCTGGATAAATCGTCATGTTGTGAGGGACTTACCGACCGAGTTGTCCGAGGCCTGCTCGACATTCCAATATGCGCCGTTTCTAGTTGCCAATGTAGCGCTAAATAACTGGCACTTCCTCTATAAGCTAGGCATCTCGGCAGCCATTTGGGACAGAGCTGAAGGCGACTTTGGCTATACCTGCAATATCCGCAACCCTATGCAGGTAGGCAACTATCAGCCCCCATTAGATCCTAACAAGCCAACCGTGCTGACCTTTTATACGCCATTTTATTACCCAGGGTTAGACGTTGCCACGCAAGGTGCCATGGGACGAGGAGAAATGATGGCCACCTCCTATAGTGATTATGAGCGTCAGATCTATGAGCAGATGATGAAACTGTTTGGTTCATCAGGATTTAATCCTCAACGTGATGTCTCTGGTGTTATTCTAAATCGCTGGGGACATGCATATTCGGTGCCCTACCCAGGTTTTTATGGCGGCAAAGGTGGTATTGCGCCTCGTGATATTATCCGCAAAGGCTATGGCCGTATCGCATTTGGCCATGCCGAGTTAGATGGCCTGCAGCACTACGGTCCAGCGGCAGATGAAGGCAGACGAGCCATGACTCAGGTACTTACATAGGGCTTCAATGCCCGGTGTTTTACTGTATCCAACAACACTTAACTCTCTGATATTAAGGTACTCTTGAATTCAGTACAGTGAGAATTACTAGAGCTTAGTATTCACTACTATGTGGTCAAATTTTTTGAGATTGCAGTAGGTTTATATTTTTTAGAGCTCTATACACTCAAGCAGTTGAGCCTCTAATGAGTCATCAATACTATCGGAGATAATCTCAATTCGACTCTCAAGGCAATCATCTAATTCAACCTCAGTTAGAGCATCCGCGCTTAGGTTATAACCGAAGATTCCCTCGTCAGTTATAAACACTGCTTTCATTCTCTCAACCCTCAACCCCGCCAATAGTAAAATCAGCTGTTGACGACTAAATACTTTTTCTTGAGAAATACGCCACCCAACACTAAAAAAGCCTTCACCTTCGTTCACAGCTTTGATGTAACCGCACTCTGGAATAATATCTTCGCTAATTGATGTTCTAACTTGGTGGTCATGATGATGATTCGATTGACTTGGAAGGCTTGCTATTGGACCTTGCAACGTTGCCAGATCAACCTCCCCAAATTCTGCAAAAATCACATTGGCATGCTTCTGACCCTGGTGCTTAACGTAGTCTACCAAACGCGCCCTATCGCTCTCCCTGTATAAATCTAGCTTGTTTCCTATGATCGTATCGGCAATGGCTATCTGCTGATTAAACGTATCATGGCTGGTGTAGCGCTGGTCGGTTAGTTTTCTTGCATCTACCAAAGTAAGTGTTTTTTGTACTGACAATACTTTTTTATAGTACTCAGCTGAAAGCACTTGAAGTACTTCTTTGGGATGTCCAAGTCCAGTAGGTTCGATAAGCAAGCGGTCAGGTTTGGCCTTTGACAATAGTTGATTTAATGCGATTTGCATGGGTAATCCAGAAGCACAACACATGCATCCACCAGGGACTTCACGGATAAAAATGCCCTGCTCTTTACTATATTGTCCATTCAGCAAACTGCCATCTACACCTATCTCACCGAACTCATTAACCAACACCGCCCACCTTTCGTGGGCTGGTTTTTGACTTAGCAAATGCAAAATGGCCGACGTTTTCCCAACCCCCAAGAACCCAGTAATAATATTCGTAGGTACTGCATGGGGATGATGCGTATTGTCATTCATTGAATAGTCTCAGGCATTAATACCTAGGAAAGAGGATTAAAAAATACTGGTCTTTTAACGGTGCTGCCCACAACATTTTTTAAACTTGCGCCCATTCCCGCAAGGGCAAGGATCGTTTCGTCCAATTTTAGCCTCTATTCGCTTGACAGGATGCTGAGGCGGACAGCAGCTGGTATTACTACAGCAACTATCGCTATCTTTAAAATTGTCGTTATTACCGGGTGAAGATGAGCCAACCATAATGCGTTAAACACTCTGATCTGCTGGGCAGGCACAGTCTTTATGCTCTTGTGCGCGGCATAGACGGAAGTTAAGCCAGTGCGCTACCGCTACACAACCTGCTCCGAGAACTGTCAGTATTTTTTCACCCGACTCGCCAATTCGCGCTTCTCCTAACGCTAATGCCAAAACTAACATCGCCAATCCAGTGAACCCCCAGGAGATAAACTGATATCTGCTATGTTCTTTACACCCTAAGCTTAGGGCATAAATACTGCAGGGAATCACTGCTATTACCATCCAGAGGTGAAAAGCCTCATTATCAAGATTCAATGCCGCAATGCTTGGTAGCATTAAAATTACAACGGGTAAAAACAAACAGTGGATGGCGCATGCCACTGACAATCCAATGGCCATCTTATCTGTTATTGCTTGTTCTGTTTTCATGGAGTTCTTATCCTAATATTTAAGCCGCCTGCGCAACACAACCTTCACATAGGCAGTTCATTTCTAACTGTGTGTTTACAAGCTTGAACCCAGCCTCATTGACGCTTTCCCGAAGCTCATCAATCGTTGCTGGTTTGATACCAATTTCTTTCACTTTGCTGCACTGTCTGCAGATTAAAAATTGCGGGACAGCGTGCTCATGGCTGCAGCTTATATGAGCACAGGCGACATACTTGTTTGCAAGGCTAAGTTTGTGCACCAAATGCTCGTCTTCAAGAAATTCTAAAATTCGATAGACCGACATAGCTGGCATACTTTCGCCAAATTGTTGTTTATAAACATCAATCAGCTCATAGGCAGAAAGCGCCTTTTCAGATTGGATGAGTCCAGCCAAAACCTGTTTTCGTTTTACAGTTAAACGAGCACCGTGGGCTTTGCAGTGTTCCTCTGCATGTCCAATAATTCTGTCGACGTGATTCATAGTGATTACCTAAAAATAACTTATTGTTAAGGCGACAGGATTATGAGTTATGGTTTGTTACCGCGAAAGCACTTATTACTGGCAGCAATTCCTCTGACGCCCTTAACTTGATCCTAAGAAAGGTTACTCTTTATTCCTGAGTTCAGAATCTTGGTGAAGAGCCTTTTACAAAACGCCAGACAAGCTCAACAATCTTTAGCTATGTTACAACATATCATTTATGTTTACTAGTTAGGCTATGTATTTAGAGACTCATCTAACCTTGAAAATAGAGCGCGCTTTTAAGAGATTTATTGATATCGAATGTCTTATCAGACTTGAGAATTATCCCTCAATTAACAAACCGGTAGTCAGAGAGTAACTAATTAGTGACTAAAATCCAGAGTCAATAGTAAACGACGCTCACTGTCAGGTAAGGCAGGTGATCGATGCACCAAACCAGCGTTTTCATTTCCTTCCCAAAGCTCACCTTTTAGGAGGCCAACATCCCCGCAGTTTAGTTGTTGAATGTCGTGGTGATTTTGGTACAACCCTGATTCGTGGTCTGGTTTACCTTGACTGCCGACACCTAGTTTACTGCGATTAACTACCTGATGAGGCAACCACTCTGTAGCCACACCTTGAAAGGTTGTGACTAAACGACAGGGTACTTTGTCGGCATGAAACTTTGGGCACATCGCGCGATCAAGTATCGCTAGACGTAATCCAGCTCTTTTAATCTCAAAAAGGCAGCAAAACATATCGACTAGTTCGGTAATGTTTTCACTTAGTTCTGATTGATCCCTATCTCCTAAAGCTTCACTGACACTTAAAAGTGCGCTTTGTGGCGTGACTGTCATAGATGTTTCAAAATTTGTGTGCGCTTTCAAAAAGCCGTCGACAGCTTGTCTGAGCGTTCCAGATAACTGACGTTGCCAAACAACGATATTGGTGTCTTCTCGGTAGATATTAGTCAAAACTCTCGGCTCACCACTTTTAATGACGCCCCGAATTTTTACTTCTCTACCATGAATAGAACCAATACTTTGCGGATGGGCAAAGTTTAAAGAGCTCATGCTTGCTCCCAAACAGGAAATGGGTCCTGCAATGTTGTCCAGTAGGCCTTACCTCGCAAGACATCTTCTTCACTTAAAAGACAGTCATCAAGAGCACTTGTCATACCACTTTTGTCCAAACCTTGACCAATAAAAACAAGCTCCTGCCGCATATCGCCAAAGGGCTCGACCCAGCTCTTCTTGATAGAGGCTAAATACTCTTCATCTGTAGGCCAGTTTTTCTCGGGTATAGCTTTCCAAAACATACCAGCAAACCCATAGCGTGCAATGCCTCCCGCCTGACTCCATTGGCCGGCAAACTCAGGCCGAGACGCCAACCAAAAATAGCCTTTTGAACGAATCAACTTCCCGTATTTATCTGTACCGTGTAAAAACTCATGAAACTTTTCTGGATGAAAAGGCCTCCTTGCTTCATAGGTAAAACTACCAATGCCATATTCCTCTGTTTCGGGAACATGTTCTCCGCGCATTTCTTTGAGCCAACCAGGCGCCTGTTGAGCTCGCTCAAAGTCAAATAAACCAGTATTGAGCACCTCATCGATATTCACTTGACCCTGGGAAATAGGAACAATTTTGGCATCAGTATTTAGTGTTTTTAGGATTGCCGTTAAACGCTCTATATCAGCCGAGCTTACTAAGTCAGTTTTGCTGATCAAAATAACGTCAGCAAACTCAACTTGATCAACTAGCAGATCCGCAACACTGCGTTCATCCTCTTCCCCAAGTGATTCACCTGTATCTTGTAAATATTTTGCCTGGTCATAGTCATTCATAAAGTTCACGGCATCAACCACCGTGACCATTGTGTCTAAGTCAGCAACATCTGATAGCGAAACACCATTTTCATCAGCAAAGGTAAAGGTTTCCGCTACAGGTAAGGGTTCTGAGATTCCCGTCGATTCGATGACCAAATAATCAAACCGTCCTTCCTTGGACAGTTTGGTCACCTCTTCCAATAGATCTTCTCTCAACGTGCAACAAATACACCCATTACTCATTTCAACAAGCTTTTCTTCGCTGCGGTTCAAAGAAACTTCACTTTGAACAATTGCCGAGTCAATATTGATTTCACTCATATCATTGACAATAACTGCCACCTTCCTGCCCTGGCGATTATTGAGAATGTGGCTGAGAACAGTTGTTTTACCGGCACCAAGAAAGCCCGAAAGAACAGTCACGGGTAGTTGAGTCATGAAGAGAGTCCTAATAAAATCATTCCATAAAGATATGATATAACATATCATTAATATTAACTAGTCAGACTCAAAAAAACTAGTGCGAGTGTTTACACCCTCGATATTTTCTTGCCCAGGAAGTTGAACCTATGATTAGCAAAGGCTTATTTTCTATCACTACCACCGTAGAATCCTACCCTCAAATAACCATCTAAGTTGAATCAAACAGCTTGGAATTTCAATACCACCATTTAACCCCCTCTTATTGACTCTTTATTATTGACCAGTGAATAGGTATCCTTTATTTTCACGAACCTGTTAGTACTCCAACCACTCCGTAAAGATATAAAAGGAACACATTTATATGTCTCAATTTGCAGGTAAAACCGCAATCATCAGTGGTGGTGCAGAAGGTATAGGCCTATCTATTGCGAAAGCCTTAGGCGAGCAAAAAATGAATATTGTGCTGGGAGATATTGACCAGAAGAATCTTGAAAAAGCGAGTCTAGAATTAAGAGATTCCGGCATCTCAGTGTTGCCGGTGACGCTTGATGTTGCTGATGAAACCCAATGGCATAACGCCGCACAGCAAGCCATTGAGAGGTTCGGCAAAATTCATATGGTAGTCAACAATGCGGGCATTGGTGGAGATACCGGGCCAATTCAAAACGCACAAACCAAGGGCTGGCAGTGGGCATTAGATGTCAACCTAATGGGAGTCATGTATGGCGCTAAAGTGATAGTGCCATGGATTAAACAGCATGGTGAAGGTGGGTGGATAATCAATGTAGCCTCAATGGCGGGCATGGGTGGTATTCCCTATAATGGTGCTTATACCGCCACCAAAACAGCAGTTGTTGCCCTATCAGAAAGTTGGGCCGCTGAGCTTCAATCTAAAGGCATTAAAGTTTCTGTACTCTGCCCAGCCTTCGTGCAAACTCGGATTTACGACTCAGATAGAAATCGCCCCCTGAAATACCAAAATGATACAGCCACCCCAACCAACGAAGATAGCTTTGCAGACAAGACTAAGCATTTGGTTGAGAACGGTATTGATGTATCAATTGTTGGCAAACGGGTTGTGGAGGCTTTGAATGATGGCGAGTTGTATATTTTTACCCACCCCAATTATCGCGCCATTGTGCAACGAAGATTTCAAGCAATTGACGCTGCATTTGAGAGAGCAGCGCAAAGTCCACTGCTTGAGCATATAGCTAATCAGAAGCTAGATATGCTCTAAGTGGTACACCTCATTAGAACCTTACCAGAGCTTCTCCAGTCAAAATGATTTAGCTCTAACAACTCCAGCTATTGAGCTCACACAGCTTAAAAGTCATTTCTACAAGCCTAGCAATACATAAATCAAGCCCCTAACAAGCTTTGACCACAGACCCGAACCATATTGCCGTTGACTCCAGCCGCCTGTGGGCTGAGATAAAAGCCAATGACCTCGGCCACATCAATCGGTAGTCCTCCCTGCCCGAGGGAGGACAGTCGACGTCCCATCTGTCGGGTGACGAAAGGAATCGCTGCGGTCATCTGAGTCTCAATAAATCCCGGAGCCACACCGTTGATGGTAATACCTCTGGCTGCACAAGACTCCGATAAGGATTCAACTACTCCAATGATTGCGGCTTTGGAGAATCCATAGTTGGTCTGGCCAACATTACCAGCAATACCACTAATTGAAGCAACTCCAATTATCTTGCCGCCGTTATCCAATAACTCGGTGTCTAGTAGCACCTTGTTAATGCTCTGCACGGCACCAAGATTTATCTGCACCAGCAAATCCCATTGATGAGGGGTCATTTTCGACAACATCTTGTCTCTGGTAATACCGGCATTGTGCACAATGGCATGTAACGTTGGACCCTGGGTCAAGCAAAAATCGCGCAACCGCTCCGGTGCGTCAGCATCGGTAATATCAAGTGGCAAACTCAAGCCGCCAATGGCCGTCATTTCCGTCGCCAGCTCATTTTCAGACTGGGGAACATCCACACCGATTATTTCAGCGCCATCTCTGGCCAACGTCTGACTTATTGCTAACCCAATACCTCGAGCCGCACCTGTCACCAATACCGTTTTCCCAAGCAACGGTTTGGTCCAATCCGCATCCATATTAGCGACCGGTGCAGCTACCGTGAGCATCTGGGCATTCATAAAGGCAGAACCCGCTGAGAGTAGAAACCGAATTGGACCCTCCAGCGCCTGATCACCGCCCTTGTCCACAAGAACCAAATTAGCCGTTGCACCTTTACGACCGATCTCTTTTGCCAACGATTTAACAAAGCCAAGCAGACCACGTTGCACTGCCGCATGTTCAGTATTATCTAATGCACTGGGTTTATGACCTACAATAATCACTCGGCCTGAGTGCGCAAGGGATTTAATGTGTTGATTAAAAAATCGATATAACTGCTCGCTTTGCTGAGCGCTGGTTATGCCAGAGGCATCAAACAGCAGGTGGCCAGTACTCTGCATAGACTCATGACATACATCTGCACCAGCGGCAGTAATAAAGCCATCCATAGATTGAGCAAAGACAGACCCCTCGCTGGCACCTAGCAACACCTGGCCCCACAACTTATGGGGTTGACTAGGGTCCTCGCGCCTAAGAGGAACCGGGTCTGGTAGCCCCACTGCAGCAAATAGTTTTTTCCCCAAGGGTGAATTAGCAAGCTCTAGATACTTATCTGACATTTGTTAGTTCCTCAAAACTTTGTACTGATCAAGGTCGTTATTCTACCCCTCTAAAACACCTTGTTGTTGGCCGAAATGACAAATAATCTTGCACCCTAGCCAATGGTATTTGTATGCAGTCAATTTAGGATTGATGTTAATATCATTGTTTACAACCGTAATCGTTAGGATCTTCGCTATGACATCTATCCGTAAAGTCGCCATTATCGGCGGTAACCGTATTCCATTTGTGCGCTCAAATACCAGCTATAGCCAAGCAAGTAATATGGACATGCTCAGCGCCACCCTTGAGGGGCTAGTGGAGCGTTTCAACCTGAGCGGCCAGCGTCTAGGCGAAGTGGCGGCCGGTGCAGTAATGAAGCACTCTCGAGATTTTAATCTGGCACGAGAAGCCACTTTAAACTCAAGCTTATCTCTACAAACACCCGCCTACGATGTGCAACAGGCCTGTGGCACAGGTTTAGAGGCAGCCATTCTAGTGGGTAACAAAATTGCTTTAGGGCAAATCGAATCTGGTATAGCCGCTGGAACTGATACCGCTAGTGATGCACCTATAGCACTGAATGAGAAGTATCGACATATGATACTCAGCCTAAATCGTGCTAAAACTTTAGGCCAACGATTGAAAGCGCTGGCCAGTATTCGACCAAGCTTTATGTTGCCCTTATTACCAGCCAATGCTGAGCCCCGCACAGGCCTGTCTATGGGTCAGCATTGTGAGTTGATGGTAAAAGACTGGGGCATCAGTCGCGAGGAACAGGACCAACTGACATACAACAGCCATCAAAATCTAATCGCTGCCTATGAGCGCGGGTTTTTCAATGACCTTGTTAGGCCGTTTAATGGCGTGGAACGCGATGGCATTATGCGAGACACACCGCTAGAAAAATTAGCCAAACTCAAGCCTGCTTATGACCCTATAAATGGCACCTTAACCGCCGCCAACTCCACTACGCTTACCGATGGCGCAGCAGCTGTACTCATGGGTAGTGAAGAATGGGCACAACAAAATAATCTGCCCGTACAAGCCTACCTCACTCATAGTGAAGTGGCCGCAGTGGACTTCTACAGCCAAGGGGAGCAGAGCGAAGGCCTACTGATGGCACCAGCCTATGCAGTGCCTAGACTTTTGGCGAGAGCCGGCCTGACTCTGCAAGACTTTGATTTTTATGAGATTCACGAAGCCTTTGCCGCTCAAGCCCTATGCACCATGAAAGCATGGGAGGACGAGACTTTCTGTAAGGACAAACTAGGATTGGATGCCCCGCTTGGTAGCATCGATCGATCAAAGCTCAATGTAAACGGGTCCAGTGTCGCCACTGGTCATCCTTTTGCTGCCACCGGACCAAGAATCATTGCCACCCTAGCCAAGCTGCTAGAGCAAAAAGGCGGAGGTCGCGGCCTTATTTCTATTTGCGCCGCTGGCGGTCAAGGTGTAACCGCCATTTTGGAGCGGTGATGAACACAATAAACTGCAGTTCAAGGAGCAGCAATCCTTACTGAGTTTTCAAAGATTTCTAAAATGCTCAATGGCGCACATATAAACAACGGATATTTGTTTTGTCTTAACTCCTATTGAAGACTTTAGGAGCATCGCTACTGTTCAAATTTTGGGAGTTTTGCGAACAAGGCCGCCGATATGACCATGAAGGCTGCGGCTGTAAATAAAGATGCGGTATACGTGCCAGTCGCGTCACGAACCGCACCGAGAATTACTGGACTAAGACCTGTCGCAATTAAAAATGTTGAGTATTGTCTACCGTAAATCTGACCATACGCATGCATTCCAAAATACCGAGCGACGAGGTAGCCTATTAGATCAACTTCGGCTCCCACTGAAAATCCTATGACAAAGGCAGCCGGCACAGCAACAACTGAGCCCAGGAGTGCCAAAGCTAATACGCCAGAGATACAGGCCAATAGAATGGCAATAGCCACCCGCGGCGCAAATATGCGATCAACAGCAAAACCTACCAAGAGACGTCCCAGCACAACAGCGATACCAATAACACCAGCAATCTTGACCGCGGCATTTGTAGCAAAGCCCACATCGAGTAGAATCGGTACAAAATGAATCATCAATCCGCCAAGCCCTAGCGATAGGCAGAATATTGCAGCCATGATAGTCCAATAGGTGCGGCTAGCCTTTGCGACTAAAAAGTCCCTGTTTGCTGCCTCCATATCGATACTCGCTGCGGTTTTGGCGCCATTAAGACGGGATAGCACGAGAACAATCACTGCACCCACTACCAGGGTAAATAAGGCCATTGCATAGTACGCACCCCGCCAGCCGAATGCGTCGATAGCATTACTGATCAAAGTCGGCCCAAAAGTGGCTGCCACCCCTGCACCAGATAGTGCAACGCCAAGCGCCAGGCCTCGCTGTTTATTAAACACGGTATTGATCGCGCGCGTATAGGCCAATGGTGATGACGCACTACCCAGTATGGCCTGCAACATTGCCAGTATGACAAAGGTAGCAATGGACTGAACGAACATACCCAACAGAACGTAGGCAAGTGACAGGCCTAGTAAAGAAATCATGACAGGCGTTACCAAGCCGTAGCGATCAACTATCGAGCCTATAAACGGTAACACTGCAGCCAGCGCCAGTGTGGACCCCAAAATGCCAAGGGATGCTTGAGCGCGCGTCCAACCAAAGTCAGCGATCCAAGCTTCAATAAACAATCCCTGTGTGTAAAAGGGTAGCGAGGACACACCCACGCCTATACCTACCGCACAGACCAACACTAAAAGCCAATGACGAGAAAATTCGCTACCAGTTTTTTGATTACTCATTGACACTATCCCCTGATTATTTTGTTTGAGATGACACCGATTTTTTCTATTTCAAGCTCGACAGTATCGCCATCGTTTAAAAATCGCAGATGCTCCAAACCACAGCCCAAACCGACCGTACCAGAGCCAATTACCTCACCGGGATGAAGAGTCTCGCTCTTACTGATATGCGCGATCATATCCGAGAACGTCCAGTGAATTGTGTTGCTATTGTTGTCGCACCAAGTCTCTCCATTGACGCGAGCCTGCATGCGCAAGTTGTAAGGATCATCGAGTTCATCTTTAGTGACGATAACAGGCCCAAGAATAATTGAGTCATCAAAGTCTTTGCTTTTAGCTGGCCCCAACATCCCCGGAGACTCGAGCATTTGTGCGTCTCTTGCGGATAAGTCGTTATAAATTGTGTACCCAAATATATGGTCTTCAGCATTACCTTTTTTAATGTCTTTGCCTTTTTTACCAATAATGCAGGCCAGTTCTAATTCAAAATCCATTACCTCTGAATACGCTGGCCACACTATGTCTTTGCCGCTTTGTGCTACAGAAAAACGGTTTGCTTTATAGTAGAGGGGCTGTTGATACCACACGTCTGGGACTGCAAATCGACCACTAGATCGCAATGCTTGTTCAGCTTTCATAGGGTCATCCGCAGCCATAGCGCTCAGTTTAATGGCGCTTTCAAACGAATTCTTTAAATGCTCTTCGAAGCCTAAGCAGTCACGTATTTGAGCGGGTAACGGAAGTGGCGCAACCCAACCCACTTGATCAGATGGTATTGTGGCTGGACTTGATTCGAGTACTGCATAGGCGCGAACAAGGGCAGGCTCGCCTGCTTCTATAAAGTGTTGCATTGAGGAAAACATTAGGTCTTCAGGTGCAGCAGCGCTCAGGCTGACGACTCCAGTGTCAGTCAAAGCTCCTAAGTGTTCAACACCACCGAGTTTAAACGTGAGTAGTTTCATTTTTATATCTCGCTATGTTTTAAGGCTGCTCAGATTAGGTCAAGGCTGACTGCCACTAGTCTTATTTTTAATTAAGTGATCTTATGTAAGCCAGTGCTAGTATATAAATGACCGTCGGTCATTGCAATGTTGTATTAGTCTAAAAAGTAAAAGTATGCAAAGTGGCCAATTGATTCTTTTTTGCCTTCGATCGGCAATCAAAACTGAATAAAATATGGAGTTAAATACGATGTCCGTTTATATAATTGCTAGGTTTAAAATACATGATCGCAGTGAGTACGATACGTACTCAGCTGGCTTCTCGGAAGTCTTTCAGAAGTTCGATGGCAAAATGTTGAGTATTGACGAAGATCCCACTGTATTGGCTGGTGACTGGGACGATACAAGATCGGTAATTATTGAGTTTCCATCGAAAGAATCTGCTTTAGCGTGGATGACATCTGATGACTACCAAGCCATAGCGAAACATCGCGATGCCGGAAGCACTGCAAACTCTATCCTCGTGAAGGGGTTATGAGGATAAAACGCTTATTTATGCGCAGTCTCTACCCAATCAATAATCATATCGGCAAATAATTCTGGTTGATCCGCCCAAGCAAGATGACCTGCTTCAGGCAAAATTTGCAACTTGCTTTGCGGCAACGCTGCATCGAGATGCTTAGCATTACTGGGGTCAAATAGAACATCAAGCTCGCCCCAAAAAACTAAAGTAGGTATATCGATTTCTTTCACTCGACCTGCCAGCTCTGCAGCTTTGGAACGAAAGTCCTTAAACCAGTAAACTACTTCAGGGGCACGCCCAGAGTAGGACTGCTTATAATCATCTATTTGCTTAGGGTTGGCCCGATGACGGATGGACCCAAGTTTTGACGAGAAAGCGATGAGTGGGCCGGCACCTAACAAACCGGTTGTGAATCGCATAAAACCAAATTTGGCCAACATATTAATCATAAATGCCAGCTTGAACGGACCGGGCGCACCGACACCATGTCCAACCGTTAAACTTGTCACACGATGTTTATGGTTGAGAACATAGGCAAGTGCTGCTCCCATGCCCACATCAGGCCCAACAAGATGGATATCATGCAGGTCAAGCTCATCAAAGATCGCGGCCAGGTGAGCGCCTTGAGCGTTCGGTGACATATCACTGCGGTCACCTTCAGAAGCACCAAACCCCGGAAGGTCGATGGCAATGACCCGATGTTTCTCTGTAAGTGCTTTCCAGGAACCTGCAAAACTCAGAATGCTTTCAGGGAACGGACTGAGTAACACCACTAGCGGAGCATCCACTGGCCCTGCTTCAGCAAGACGAATATTACGGCCCGCAATGGTGCGGAATTCAGTGGGAATAGTGACATCTGGCACTTCAAAAGATACCGCTGACTGGCGGGCTGCTTTAACTTTTCGCCACTCGGGTGACGCCAACAAAAGCGTAGCCGCGTTGAGTTGATCATAGAAATTAAGCTTTTTCATAGTACTTATCCATCAGGGTAGTTGAAGCCAAGTTGCCTTTGTACGTGCAATCGAGTGTTGGTTATTCGTGCTTACCTGCAACCCAGCCGTGCGAGGCAAGCTGGTCCGCTGCAAAACTTTTAGGGGAATTTTCTAAGGTAGTAGCCATTGTGTCATTCCAACGATTCAGAAAACCAAACAGAGAAATAACGGCCACAACTTCTATAACCTGCTTGTCACTAAAGTGTTTAGATAATTCGCTCATGTGCACAGCTTCCACCGCATTAGGTACCATACCCGCGTGCACCGCAACTCGCAGCGCCGCCTTCTCCTGATCAGAAAATAAAGCGCTACTCTCAAACTCGAACACCGCTTTTATTTTCTCTGCGCTGACATTGTTTTTTTGTGCTGAGTTAGCCGTATGTGCTTGGCAATAACGGCAACCCGCTGCGTTACTCACCGCGAATGCAATCATTTGCTTGAGCCCAGCGTCTAGTTCTCCACTGTTTAGAATCGTTGCCCCAAGACCTCCAAAGACTTGTGTAAGTTCTGGCCAATGCGCCATGGTCATCATGGACGTTGGCAAAAACCCCATCGATCCCTCTACCATTTGCAACATCGGTTCTAACTCAGATAATTCCTCACGTTGCTTGGGCGTTATGTGTGTCATCGCAATCCTTAAGGTTGTTTCTATGAGTCTATTTTAAGTAGCTGCTTACCCAGATTTTTTCCGGCATAAAGCCGCTGCAAAGTGGCGGGGATATTTTCAAAGCCTTCCTGCAAATCGACTTGATAAATCAATTGTCCTGATGAAACCCAACCCATTAGTTCTTGGACAGCCTCCATCGCTCGCGGCATGTAATCCAAAATAACGAACCCTTCCATTCGCGCTCGATTAATAGTTAGGTTCGACAAATTTGAGGGGCCAGGTTCGGGGGTAATCGCGTTATAACCAGAGATACTGCCACATAAAACAACCCGAGATCGCAAATTAATGTGATCTAAGGCTGCCTCGAGGATGGGGCCACCTACGTTATCGAAAAACACGTCCCACTTGTCGGGGCAGTGATGAGCAATTTGTGCGTTAACATCCTCATTCTTATAGTCGATGACAGCGTCGAAGCCGGCAGTCTCTTTTAACCACCGACACTTATCTGGGCCACCAGCAATACCTACAACACGGCAACCCTTAATTTTTGCGATCTGACCTACAAACGAGCCAGTAGAACCTGCGGCACCAGAAACAAGAACAGTTTCACCGGCTTTAGGCTGCCCAATCTCCAGCAATCCAAAATATGCCGTAAGCCCAGTTATACCGAGCACAGACAACATCATTTCTGGTGACACTCCCGCTGGTAATTTAACCAAACCCATTGGGCCTTCACCGGGGGCTGCAACCACATAATCTTGCCAATAGCCGGTCGTTTGCACGAGGTCACCCACTTGATAGTCTGCGTGTCGCGAATCTATTACTTGCCCAACAGAACCTGCCCGCATAGGCTCTCCGATGGCCACTGGCGGTAGATAAGCCTTGCGGTCAACCATCCAGTTTCGTTGCGCCGGATCAAATGATAAGTAAAGATTCTTTACCAAAACCTCACCACTTTTCGGTTCAGGGATCGGAGTTTCGGTGTACTTAAAATTATGCGGGCCAACCATCCCTGTTGGTCGTTCAGCTAATAGCCATTGTCGATTTATCGTCACGATAACTCTCCTATTACGGTTAGATTGAGCCAAGAATTTTGGTTATATTCTTGCGAAATTTATTACCAAAGGGCGGACGCGCACCAATGATAGGCAAGACATCGATCATAGTTTGACTATAAATCGCACGGGCGTGGCTCAGGGTTCTAAACCCTTCCGGACCGTGATAGGCGCCCATGCCGGACGCCCCAACACCACCAAATGGAAGATCCTCTTGCACGTAGTGAAGCGTAATATCATTGATACAAACACCACCACTTTGTACATTACTCAGCAAGTACTCCTGCTCACTTTTGTCTTTACCGAAGTAATACATAGCAAGAGGGTTTCGGCGAGGCTCAATCATATCTGGAACTTCAGCCACATCAGAATAGGTCATCACTGGAAGAATAGGACCAAATATTTCCTCATGCATAACCAACATATCTTCATTAACATTTTGTAAAATATGTAATGGCATACGACGGTTGTCTTCAGAGGCACGCGTCTTGTCAGCACCAACTATTGTGAGCTTGGCCCCCTTGGCAACTGCGTCATCAATGTAGTTTTGAAGCCTGGCGAAGTGTCTTTCGTTGATTACACCCGCATAATCTTCATTTTCGGTGATGTTCGGATACATCGACTGTGCCTCCTGAACTACCCGCGCAATAAGCTGCTCCTCTAACTCATTTGGAACGACAACATAATCTGGCGACAGGCATAATTGACCACCATTTAAAAGCTTACCGAATGTCAGCCGTGTTCCGGCCAGATCAAGCTTTGCGCTGCGACCAATAATGACAGGTGACTTGCCGCCAAGTTCTAGCGTGACAGGAACCAGATTTTTTGAGGCTGATTGCATTACTTTTGAGCCGATATTAGTAGACCCAGTAAACAGAAGATGGTCAAAAGGCAATTCCGCAAAACGTTGACTGATTTCTGCGCCACCGGTTACGACTGCGACTTCATCTTCTGAGAAATATTTGGGGACAACATCGGCAAATAATGCCGCTGTTTCAGGAACGAACTCAGAAGGTTTTAGTAACGCTCGGTTACCTGCAGCAAGCGCACTTGTCAGAGGCGCAACAGTCAAACCAAAGGGCAGATTCCAAGGAGAAATAATACCAACAACGCCCTTGGGGAAATGCCTAACCTGGCTCTTCCCGCCCAAGAAGTTCATCGGTTTGTTAGTTTTTCGTTTTTCAGGCTTCATCCACTCTTTCAAATGTTTCATCGAATAATCGATGCCTTCGACCTTTCCCGCAAACTCTGAGAACAAACTGAACTCATAGGACCGTGCACCACCAAATTCGCGTTTGGTTGTTTTTGCAAACTCTATTTTATTTTCAACAATCAGTGCCTTGAGTCTCTTTAGACGGTCAATCCTCGTCGCATAGGTGACTTCGCCCTCAGCACGAAACTTGCTTCGCTGCAGTTCGACTAACGCTTCCAGATTTTGAGTATGTAATGTAGTGACGTTTTCGTATTTAGTTGTGCTCATAATTTCGCTCTCTGGTTAATCTGCATTCATTCTCTTTTGTCATTACCCAAGCATCCTTAGTTTGCCTGCAGCAATGCACACCGACGTAGTATCTCTGACATTGTGGTTTTTGCTCTCCCATTAATTACAACGATTGAACTCACAAGTAGTAAGGAATGTTTAACTATATAACTGACCAATGGTCATTTCAAGGTCTTTTGCTTGATGAGATAAGAGACTGGTACCTCTTATTGAGTGACAAGTAGCAGTTACTGGCTCCATTTTAATTGCTGTTCAATCGCCGTGATCATCATTCTCGCAACATCTTTTTCGGTTGCGGTTTCGATCCCCTCTAAACCGGGCGAAGAGTTAACCTCCAACAGCAATGGTCCGGTTTTCGAACGAATAATATCAACACCAGCCACTGCCAGCCCCATAGCTTTAGTGGCCTTTACCGCCAAACGACGCTCTTCCGTGGTGGGACGCACCACAGAGGCGGTACCGCCCTGATGAATATTGGCACGAAATTCACCGGGTGCCGCCTCACGCTGAATAGCCGCACTGACCTTGCCATTAATCACAAACAGACGTAGATCTTTACCACCTGCTTCTTTAATAAACTCTTGCACAAGCAGGTTCGCTTTCACCGCCTTAAAGGCGTTGATTACGCTCTGTGCTGCTTTCTTAGTTTCTGCCAACACCACGCCACGGCCCTGACTGCCTTCGAGCAATTTAACAATGAGCGGTGCGCCACCTACCATCTCAATAAGCTCATTGGTATCGATAGGAGAATTTGCAAAACCTGTTAGCGGAATATCCAGACCGCTTTTAATGAGTAACTGCAGAGAAAATAACTTGTCACGGGACTGACTGATCGCCAGCGAGCTATTTTGTGCGTACACACCCATGCTCTCAAACTGACGGGTGAGGGCACAGCCATAAAAGGTAGCGCTAGGACGAATACGTGGAATCACGGCGTCCAAGCCGGTAATAATATGTCCTCCACGATAATGAACTTCAGGGTTTTCATCATCGAGCTTCATATAGCAGTCTTTGATGCTCAAAAACACCATCTCATGACCGCGCTCTTCACCAGCCTCTATCAGTCGCTGATTACTATAAAGTTCTGGATTAGTTGCCAGTAGAGCAATCTTTAGTCCGGTCTTTTTGGTCGGAGCAATGCCATACATCTCACGCAACTCAAGATCACTGATGCGCCCTAGATTCATACTGGATGATGGGTCTACCAGAACTCGACCTGCCATTGCTTCACGCCCCAGCAACATGCGATATCCCATGCTGTCGCGATTAGTCAGGGTCAGCTCTATTTCCCAGAACTGCTCACCAAGACGCATAGGTACCTTTATGACATAGCGTTTTTCACTGGCACCGCTGGTGCTTTTAATTATCCGCCGATCGAGTATTGGCGATTCACAGCGCAGAGATACCTTGCGATTGTTCTGGAGTGGATGCACATCAAACGAAACCCAGGAAACATTACCGCGCTTAAACGTCTGAATATTAAACGCATGCAGTGCCGATGTCTTGGCGCCTGAGTCGACGCGAACTTTTACAGCCGGTATACCTAGCTGTGCAAGCTGGCACCATTCTTCGCTACCAATAATGGTCTTTTCTGTTGAAGCTGTGTGCATTAGTCGTTTTCTCATTAGGGGCTATTAGGTCAGAAGGCAATTAGATTTCAAAATGGCACTCGAGTACAGCAGAATATTAGTTAAATTTCAGCAGGCCATCTCTAAGAGCGTCTATCTCAACGTGATCGACAATAAAAAGAAAATCCACACGTGTGTCAATCATTCTCGCTTTGCCCTCACCCCCTACTGAATAAGAGGCGGCTGCCGTTGCTGCGCTCCCGTGTTGTCTCACCACTGCGCGGCTCGGCTGAATCCGCTGCGCGTCTTTATTCCAAAATCAACGGCCAATAAAAAACCCCAACACTTTCGGGTTGAGGCTTGTTATTTGGTGGAGGCGGCGGGAACTGCACTTATGATGTAAATCATTGATTAATATAGATTAAATGGGTTCTAAAATCCGCTTTTGTTACATCCTTTGTTACATTAGTTAGTTCCAAATTGTTTAACTCAAAGCTCTAATTTGATCGTTAGAGGCTGTATTAGTCATAACTGCAGTCCCTATCCAGATCTAAGTTATTTCTTTCGCTACTTCCTGGAGAGAGGCTTTTACGCTTTGGGCTTGTTCAGCTCGAGAGACCAGTGGAGGAATCTCAGGCTCTTTGCTTCGGCTCTTGCTCCGGATCAACCCAAAAAATCGAAGGAAAAAACACTAGCCCTCCAACTCAATCGCTAGGCGACGTAAATTCAGTGCAAAGGGCAGAACTTCCGCGATAGAACCCAGAGTGACTAACACGCCATAAGTACCTGTTTCTCGATCCACCCAGGGAAAGGTACCAAAGGCGCCTGCGCTGTTGACCTGCATGCAGCGCCCCGCAAGCGGTGCTTCGCACCACAGGCCGAGCCCATAAAACCAATCCGGCCTGGGGCCAGGCACAATTTGGACCAGAGAGGAAGTCAGGTCGCTCTCCATTTGATCAATGGTGCCCTTGGCCAACAAGCCACGCCCCGTCTCATCGGGAAACAGGGTTGTTAGAAAGTTGAAATAGTCTTGGCCGGAAGCGTACAGACCACCTGCAAGATTCGGCGAATGAATTTCGGTCCCTGGACTGTGCCAAAATGGATGGCCGTAAACACTCTGCTCCATTTCGGAGGGCGTTGCGACCAACTCATCAAAGAGTTGCGACCAGCGTTTGCCGGATGCCCGCTCCGCAGCATAGCCCGCGATCTGCATTGAAATACCGCCATAGGCAAACACAACTCCTGGTTCATTTTTCACCGGTATTTGAATCAGCTGCTCAACGTGCTCCCCATAGGACATGCTCGGAGGATTTTCAATAGCATGGCCCCAGCTAGCTCCGCTGGAGTGACTCAACAACTGTTGCAGTGTTGTGGCCGCCCAGTGTCCAGTCAATTCGGGAATATAACTCTTGAGTGGCGCATCTAGACTGAGTACACCCTGTTCAACCAAGCGCATCAAAACCGCAGAGCTTACCCATTTACTGGCTGATGCAACCGACACAACCGTATTGGCATCAAAATCACCAGACCTAACCCGAATCCCCTCAACACCATTTCTGCCTACTAGCATCACGGCACCAGGCAACTCGAGAACGTCCACCATTTCATCCAACGCCGCCTGCAGAGATTCCTTTTCGACGTTATTGGGATATACAGGCAGACCACGCGCGCGCCACTTGCGCAGTATTACGTTGAACAACGAAGATCGTATATACGCGGCGATCTCGCTGCGACCTATACCGCCGTCGCCGTCACTATCAAGCTCGATGAATCGCAGGCGCATCAACGGCGAGGCTTCTTCGGTTTGAAGCATGCCGCTTCTATCGACATCCATTAGACCCATCATTTTATCAACCTGCTTGCTTTGCCATGATGTGGCGAGCCAGGTCGTTACTCCAAGAGCAACAGTGAGAATAAGTAACGTGACTTTAGTATATGTCTTCATCGCGAGCGATTTCCTTTGTGAAAAGTGAAGCCCTTCATTAAATCAGGGCGTATACCAGATGGGGGATGAGTAGGCTCTCTCTTGGATGGTCTTCGCCCCGCGGTCAGTTTCAGTGACCTGCAACGCAATGGCATCGTAGAGAGAGTGCCTGGCCGTGGGGATCTGTAGCGCCCGAATGTAGTAGAACGCGCGGACACTGGCGTCAAATTCGGGGTCGACCCAGAGGGTAGATAGTTCATCAGCGCCAATCAAATTGCTAACCGCAGCAGTGGCTTGGTTTACCGTATTGCCAATTGCTGGTAAGTTGCCAGCACTATCAGGCTGCCTGGCTCCCGCCCATGCAACGTTGAACACCTTCTCATGAGACTTGCCTTCGGCATCGAGCCATCCCTTCACCACCTGAACTCGATCGAGGTTGGCTCCGATAGGATCGCGGGCAGCACTGATTAGAAATCCCGGCGCGTCTCCCTGATTGCCTCTCCTTAGGTCACCACCCATAGGAACGCCTTTGGTATAACCGATGTTGGCATAATCGGATGAATTCATATCCGCAGGAGTGAAGTTCCAGCCGCCAAAAAATCGCAGGCTGATTCTCGGGCCGGTCGTGGCATAGACCTCGCGCCGTTTGAATGCTGCCATAATCGATTCGCGATCATTGCTTTCAGCCCACACGGCCGCAAGGCCCTGTGCTGACATGGCCCAGCCGCTCGAGCGGTGTGGCTGCCCGGGATACATGCTTTTGTTCCCGGGCACACTGTCGCGTGCGAACTTGCCGTGAAAGTTGCCCTCTTCTGCCGATGCCAGACCGGTATGAGAGTCGGTCGAACCAATCAGCCCGTACTTGTAGGGATTGATTCCCAGACTACTGTCGAATTCCAGCCCGCGCTTAAGTGCACCGCGAAGATAATCCCCCTCTGTCGGAATGTAGTCCTCGGCCTTGGCCTGCAGAAAGAAGCCGTAAGTTTCGAAATCAGCAAATTCATCATTGGGTGAGAGCAGAGCAGCAGTTTCTGAATCTCCTTTGAACTGCGTGATTTCCGCGACCGGCTCCCACTTCTGCCGCGCACGCGCATACTCCTGGCTCACCGGTTCATCCTTGATGGTGGTTTGAGGGAACATGAATCCTTTGGAGATATTGGAATTATGCGGTATGGCGATAAAATCCGACTCGGTGTCACTTGACGTTTTCTCCAGCCAGGCCCACAAATCCTCTGGATAAGCGCTATCGTTGGATCCATAGGGCTGAAAAGAGCGCGCTGTCTCACCATCGGCGTCGGTAAAAACAACCCGATGCAGATTGGCTCCGCCCGGCCCCGAGGTCCACTCCCAGCCGATCATGGCCGTGAACCGACCCGGATCGTTGTAGGCGTCTGCCACGCGTGTATATTGTTGCCAGGTATCGCTCGCCATAACATCCGCATTGGGTATTGGGCTGCTCACTTCTTCAGGCGGCCGGGCCGCTTCCACGGGGCCACCGCGATCCTTAATGAGCGAAGATGCCAGCCCGAACAAATCAAATTCCTCCAGCGCCTTGCGCAAGCGATACTCAATGAGCCAACTTTTCAGGCTGTCGAGAAAGCCGAGGCCGTCGCGAGGAATACCGGTCTCGGCTATTGTCTGCAACGCCCCCATGAGCTCAGCGTGATCGGCAATAACAAGAAAATCCAGGGGTGTGTCAATCTGCACTCGGGCCTGATAGTAAGGGTGAATGACGGGCTCACCTTGGGCATAGCGGTAGGCGGTTGCGGGATCCACAGAACGATTGAATCCCAGATAGGCATCAAACGAATTGGAACTGTGAACGTGAGTGTCCCCCCAATAGAGTGCACGGTCCTGTCCGACGACTGGGCTGGCAGCTACAGCTAGTACCAGCAGTGCACGGGTCGCAAATAATTTCATCTAACCTTCCTCATTAGAGTCGAGCGCCACTCTACTTGGCCCGCGGCGCGGCAATCGCAGCAAGAATCATCTTCATCTCACTGCCATCCCTGTGCGCTGTCAGTGTTCAGATATTGGAACCGGCGTCAGACTCATTTTCAGACCCGCATCTTCCGTTTTTTTGCCATGTTGCGAATTTATTTCCAGCTCGTTCAGAATTTCGAGATGTCTGGCTCGAGTGAGCCGATAGCGCGCATAGAATGGCAGCGCGGAAAAACCAGCGATACACATGATTGGTCCGCCGAACAAACCCAGACGCCAGATGACTTCACTGTCGACTTCACCGGGCACCGCGTCAAAGGGGAAAACAACATACAGATCCAGCACTATGCCACCGACTAAGTGACCCGCTGAGTTGGATGCTTTTGCGAAGAAAGCGCGCGCTGAATAGATCAGCCCTTCCTGCCGTAGGCCATTGAGCAACTCGTTTTCATCCGTTATATCCCCCAGGATCGACATCATCGCAACGGCTCCCGCGGCGGCACATGTCGAAGCCAGCAGGGCACTCAACAGCAATATCGGTAGCAAATTTTCAGACCCATTGACGGGCATCAAATCCAACAAGCGAAGATTTATGGGTATCTGACCAAATATCATTAAGCCAAGAAGCCCACCGATCAGCACCGGCTTGCGGTCAAATTTTCTCATCAAGCCGGGAGACGCAGTCGCGCCGATGATAACGGCCGGGACTAACACTAGACCGAACCATTTGATTTGCTCGGGTTTCAATTCCCAGAAATAGGTCGCGACAAAGACCGACAAGGTGTCACTCAGCCCAACTGAAATCATGAGCAAGAAAAATCCAACCATCAAAAAGGCGTAGTTGGGATTAGCAAACGCGCCAATCAGTTCTCGATAGAAACCTAGGAGCGACATTCGCGCCTGATTCTTAGGCGCCGAACTTAAATAGGGCACCCGCTCCAACGTGCCAAGAGAACTGAGATATATCATCACCAAAATGATCCCGCAAGCGGTTAGAACCATAGGTGGATACGCCGATGCATCTAGGTGTTTGGGTATGACGGACCCATCGGCCAATAGGCTTTCGCCACTGAGAAAGAAGCCCCAGACCGTAAAGGCAAATAGCGCGCCGGATACATACCCAATGGTCGCGTTCATACTGAACAGCTTCGATCGCTCATTGGGGTCCTTGGTCAACTCCCCGCCCAGTGCGTGATGTGGGATGGTATACAGCGTTACAAACAAGCGTCCGCATATAGTCCAAAAAGCTAACCAGCCAAACAGCCACATTTGATTGGGTTCACCTGCAGCGCCCCCCGTTAGCAAATCCGGTGGACTGAAAATCAAGTACAGTGAGACAGCGAGTGGAATTGGAGCGGCAAAAAGGAAGGGGTGGCGCCTGCCCAGCCGCGAGCGCCAGCGATCAGAAATCATCCCAACCATAGGATCGGATATAGCGTCGCCGATCATTGCGAGCATTATCGCAATACCTATAAGTGAATTGGAAAGACCAACTACTTGGTTATAGTAAATGACGATAAAAGTATTAAACATACCCAGGAACACGATTTCGCCCATCTCTCCGATTCCATAGGCTAACCTAGTCCTTAATGGTAACTTTTCCCCTGTGATTTCCATGTAGCCTCGCTGTAAGTGGTCGCTAGATCGATTAAAGCCAATATTTCTGCAAGAGAGAAATAAACCAGCCGCCAATATCCACTTCGGCAAAGGCGGCTAGCAAAAGAACTCTCGCTGTATGATCTCTAACTAAAGACTATTGAAACCGATAACCTAGGGTGAGGCCATAAGTTCGAGGCTGATTGGGCCAGGAGTTTATGGTGCCGGGTTGGGCAACTCCAGCAAACGCTGTATGAAAATATTCATCATTATTTAAGTTACGCCCCCATAAGCTGGCAGTTAAACCGTTTGAAAAATCGATGCCGGCACTGGCATTGAAAGTGCCGATCTCCCGCTTAACACCCGGGAAACTGTCATTGATCTCGGTTTCTTCTTCGTAAACGTAGTCGGCTCTGACAAAGCCATTGGCGTCAGCACCCGCGCTGAAATTATAAGTGGCGCTGCCAACCAGACTCCATTCAGGAATGCCGCCGGGTTTTGTACCAGACCGGTCAATCGGCGCTGCCGCGCCGAAGGCTGGCGGTGCGTTCTTATAGTCAACATACTCTGGATCCAGGTAGGTTCCTGCCAATCTGAAAAGCAGACTTTCTGCAGGTGCATAGTTGAGGTCAAACTCGGCCCCTTTAACCTGCATCTCGCCTGCGTTGGTGGAAATAAATCGGACACCGTCAAAGCCTCGGGTCTGAAAATCTTCGATCTGCTGGTCGAACACCGCCACAGTAACAGAAAAATTATCGTAAAAGGCTTTTAGGCCAAGCTCGTAGACCAACGAACTTTCCGGATCAGAGAAACGAGCGCCGTATTGTTGATTGGACGTTAGCAGACCGGCTTCCGCAAGGGCTTGGGCAGAAGAGCGCAGAGGATGGGATCCTCCCAGGTCCCACGAGCTTGCTTTAAAGCCGGTTGCAACCTTGCCATAAATATTAATATTGTCATTTACCTCGTAAGCCAAACGCACCATCCAGGTGGTATCGTCGTCTGACGACTCATTTGACTCTACCGAATTGGGCAACCCTAATTGAGGCGGTCTAAACTGAAAAGGTCTAAAACCGGCAAAGGCGCCACCCATGAATGTTCCTAAGTCCAGAGCTGAAAAGGTGTCTTCATTTCGAATCTGCGAAACCATCGCTTCTTTTTCATCTTTGGTGTAGTTGATCCCCGCGCTAGCTGTCAGCTGATCTGTAACATGAAAATCAACAGTACCAAAAAATGAGTAGGCGTCATTATCCAACTCAGATGCTCCTGCAACTTCTATACCTGAGCGGAAAAAAGTGCCCGGAGCGTTACCGGTAGCCAGCTCAAGGCTTGCAAGAGCGCCTTGAGATAACACGAGCATGTAATTACGCAGGTCTTCACCGTATTCGGTGACACCACCCAGTTTTACATCTTCCTGGAAGAGGTAGGCCCCTGCCATCCACTGCAACCGGGTATCACCTGTAGATGTTAGGCGCAGTTCCTGCGAGAACATTTCCGAGTCCTGATAAGTGGGCCCTCTGGCTATATCGACACTGGTGTAATCAATATCACCATCACCCACTACGTTATTCTCGCGGTAAGCGGTGATGGAAGTGAGCGTAAAGCCATCGAAATCGACATCAGCATGTACTGAAAGACCCGTATCATCGATCTTGTTGACTTGATCGTGGTTCAGATAGGATTCGTACTCAAAAGCCCGTTCGGGATCGAGCGTTTGAGCGCCAAGACTTTGAATCACTAGACCGGTACCACCAACTTGTACCGCACTGGCGGAGCAGCATACTTCGTCTATCTCACTGTAATCGGCTATCACCCTGATAGATACATCGTCGGTCGGCTGCCAAAGCGCCTGGGCGCGTAAATTAAATCGGTCTTTATCGTTAAGATCTTGCAGTCCACTGAGGCTCTTGGTATAGCCATCACGCGTATAATTGCTACCTGAAAGGCTCAGAGCAACGGTGTCTGAGACACCGCCACTAACATAAGCTTTTACCTGACGATGATCATAGTTACCCAGTGACGTTTCAACCTTGGCGTCAAATTCCTGCGTTGGCGCCTTTGTCACAAGACTGATGGCACCCGCCGCGGCATTTTTCCCAAACAGAGTGCTTTGCGGCCCGGCAAGTACTTCAACTCGTTCCAGTCGCGGTAAGTCCATAACTTGTGATTGCGAACGCGGCAGGTAAACCCCATCTATATACATACCGATTGATGATTCTGACCCCACCGCAGAAGCACTAGTAAAACCGCGGACAGTCATTATGCTTGCACCTGCCCTTGAACTAGGTCGCGCCCTGAACGACGGAACCAAGCTCTGCATGTCAAACAAATCAATCGCGTGGGCTTTATCTATAACATCGCCAGGTATCACCGAAACAGCTATAGCGGAGTCCCTAAGAGTCTCAGCGCGCTTTGAGGCGGTGACAACAACCTCATCAAGATAACCATTCTGCTCCTGCGCCCAAACGTTGCCAGCAGAGATGGCGATCACAGCAGCAAACAATGCGCTTCGACGGAAAAGTGAATTACTTTTTGAATCATTATTAGTCACGATATTAAACATTATCAGCCCCTTTAGTGCGCCATTTATGGCGTCAATTAATCTTCTTTTTAATGAGAGTTGGCCCCTCACTGGAACGAGCGCGGTACATGAAAATTTTCTTATTCAACAATGTTTCATTGAACACTAGTTAACTAACAATATAATAGTGAAAAATGAATTGCAAGAGACATTAGGCATTTTTTATCGAGGTAACCCGCCATATTGTTGTGCAAACATGCCATCGCTTTTTCCCAATGCCTAAAACTCAGGAGTAGACTATCCGCGCAAAATAGACTGATAAGTGCTACAAAGTGAGTCACTCAGTTCCTCTTTTGATCACATAAAGTACTGAGTATTTAAAGGAATCCAAGAGAGGTTAGTAGTTACAACGGCAGCAAAATATACACACTCACCCTTTACTTTTGTTTTACTATTTATATAATAGTGAAAACCTAAAACTCGAGGATTAACGAGAATGAGTACACAGCAATCACACCGCGAAGGCAGAATTATCCATGACGCAGACAGTCACATCATCGAATATCCTGGGTGGCTGGAGAGTTATTCCAGTGAATACGTTAAAGCCAACCTTAAGCCCAGCCGATTAACGACAGACAATCCATTATTTAAGCGAATTATAGATCAGGCCGATAAGCGTCTGGCAGGCAATGATCCGGAGCTGACAGAAACGTTGAAATCGAACATCTTTGGCGCGCGGGAAAAGCTCAATATGTGGGCAGCCTTCGGAGCGACCAAGAAGGCAGAAAGAAGTGAATCGCTGGATATAATGGGTGTTAGCTCGCAGCTGATCTTTCCCAGCATCGCGATGGCGCGCTTTTCGCGCACCCCTGATATGGACTTGATGTACGGCGGCGCAGACGCCTTGAATCGTGGTATGGCAGACTTTTGTGCTGACGATCCTCGCATGCTGGCAGTGGGCCATGTACCCCTTAACGATCCATTGCGCGCACAGGATTGTCTTAAAAAAGCGCTGAAGCTTGGTATTCGCTCAATCTGGGTCATTGCAGATTCAGTCGAAGGCCGCGCCCCTTCTCATCTGGACTACGACCCTCTCTGGGCGATGATGGAAGAAGCCGGAGTGGCTGTCACCCTGCACATCGGTAGTGGGGTAAATATGCCTCCCGAGTATATGAACACCGGTGAAGAGCGTGAGCTGAAAGGGAACCCATTCAATATAGAAAGCACCAAAGCCCATGACATACCTGTATTGCACCACGCCATAGAGCGCTGGCTAACCTGCATGATCTACCATGGTGTTCTGGAGCGCTTTCCGCGCCTCAAAGTCGGCATTATAGAACTGGGTGCTAATTGGCTTCCCACCACTCTCGCGAATTTGGACATTGGCCGTTTTCATCTGGGGAAGTTTGACACCAGCTTAGACAAACTTTCTCTAAAACCATCAGAGTATATTCAGCGGCAGGTTCGCGTCGCGCCCCTGCACATGGAAGATGCCGGCTGGATTTTACGTAATGTTGGCAAAGACATTCTAATGTTCAACACAGACTATCCTCACCCCGAGGGTGGCAGCGACCCCTTCGGTGACTT